>Ga0265338_10000990_pt1 | contig 47870 bp, 36 predicted proteins | sample 42126metaG_FD_193579 | JGI IMG/M metagenome (GOLD analysis project Ga0265338, IMG submission 193579) | Rhizosphere microbial communities from Carex aquatilis grown in University of Washington, Seatle, WA, United States - 4-21-26 metaG | ecosystem: Host-associated > Plants > Roots > Rhizosphere...
TAGAACTCGACGCCGTGCATGTCGAAGAAGTCGTCGGGGAGGGCGAGGCTCGCGAACTGCTGCGCGGGAAAGATGCCCTGGTACGCGAGGTTGTGAATCGTGAAGACAGTCCGCGCGAGCGCGCGTCCGGGCGGCAGGCCGCGCTCGCGCGCCGCCGCGCGCAGGTAGGCGGGCGCGAGGCCCGCGTGCCAGTCGTGCGCCTGCACGATCTGCGGCGCCCATGCGGGATCGGCGTGCTGCGCGAGCTGCGCCGCCGCCCAGCCGAGCAGCGCGAAGCGCTGGGCGTTGTCGCCGTAGGGGACGTGCTCGGCGTCGAGGTACGGATTGCCGGGACGCGCGTAGAAGGCATCGGCGCGGATCATGTAGACCGGCAGGTCGCTGCCCGGCACGCGGCCGAGTTCGAGCGCCGCCTGCGGTGCGCCGAACGTGCGTTCGAGCCGCGCGACGGGACGCAGATCGGCGAGGCCCCGCGCGACGGGCTCGAAACCGGGCAGCAGGAGGCGCGCGTCGGCGCCTTGCCCGATGAGCGCGGCGGGCAGGGCGGCGGTGACGTCGGCGAGTCCGCCGGTCTTCAGGAGCGGGTAGAGTTCGCTCGCTACATGCAGGACGCGGATGGTCATCGGGCGGGTGTCCTCTCGGTGCTCAGCGTTGCGGTTCACGGCTCCTGCTTCGGATTCGATGCGCGCGCTCCGGCGCGCGATGTGTGCGATGCGCTCGACGAGCGGCGTCGGACCTGGCTACTGGGGCGGCGTGCTCGCGCCCGCGCACAGCGGCCCCGATCTCGCGAGTCGCTTCAAACGACGCACGCCGCCGCATGCTTTACCCCCCCACGCGCGCCAGCGCCTCCTGCGTGACCAGCACGACGCCGCTTTCCGTGCGATAGAACCGTTCTGCGTCGCGCACGGGGTCTTCGCCGATCACGGTGCTGGCCGGGATCTCGCAGCCCCGGTCCACGACGACCTTGCGCAGCCGGCAACTCGTGCCCACCGTCACCTGTGGCAACAAGACCGCCTCGGCAATGTTGCAGAACGACTTCACGACGACATTCGACGACAGCACCGAGCGCGAAAGCTGCGACCCGGAAATCACGCAGCCGCCGCAGACGATGAGGTTCGTGCCCGAGCCCTGCAGACCGTTCAGGTCGCGCACGAACTTCGCGGGCGGCAACTGCTCCTGGTAAGTCCAGATCGGCCAGGTGCGGTCGTAGAGATCGAGCGCGGGAATCGTCGAGGCGAGGTCGAGGTTCGCGGCCCAGTAGGCGTCGATGGTGCCGACGTCGCGCCAGTACGGCTCGGCGCTCGGGTCCGAGGTCACGCACGAGAGGCTGAACGGATGCGCGATTGCGTGACCCTCGGTGACCACGCGCGGAATGATGTCCTTGCCGAAGTCGTGATCGGTCTCCGACATCGCGATGTTCTCTTCGAGCAGCTTGATGAGGTAGGCCGTATCGAATACGTAGATGCCCATGCTCGCGAGCGCGATGTCGGGGTGGCCCGGCATCGCGGGCGGATCGTCGGGCTTTTCGACGAAGCCGGTCACGCGGCGCGACTCGTCGACGGCCATCACGCCGAACGCGCGCGCTTCGAGACGCTGGACCTCGATGCAGCCGACGGTGCAGTCGGCGCCGCTCGCGGCATGGTCGGCGACCATGCGCGTGTAGTCCATCTTGTAGACGTGATCGCCGGCCAGCACGACGACGTACTTCGGCGCGATCGAGCGGATGATGTCGAGGTTCTGATAGACGGCATCGGCGGTGCCGCGATACCAGTGCGCGCCCTCGACGCGCTGCTGCGCGGGCCACAGGTCGATGAACTCGTTGAACTCGCCGCGCAGGAAACCCCAGCCGCGCTGCAGATGACGCAGCAGCGAATGCGCCTTGTACTGCGTGACGACCGCGATGCGCCGGATGCCCGAATTCAGGCAGTTGGACAGCGCGAAGTCGATGATGCGGTATTTGCCGCCGAAGTAGACGGCCGGTTTGACGCGCTTGTTGGTGAGCGGGCCGAGCCGCGTGCCGCGTCCGCCCGCGAGCACGATCGCGAGCGTCGTGCGTTGCAGATCGACGCTGGCTGCCGGTGTGTCCATGGGCGCCTCCTGTTTCCTTGTTCTGCCCCCGGATGGGCCGGCGCGGCGCATTCGTCTGCTTTATCTGTTCATTTCAGCTTGCGCCGCCGGCGTTTCGCTTCGCCTGCATTGTCAGTTCTAGCACCGAATGACGCGCAGTGCGAATCGCAAGCGCGCATCGGCTCGCATGGGCACATATTGGCATGCGATGAACGCGTGCACGTGCACGGTCGCCGACGCACGGACGCCATGACCGCTAGAATCGCTGGCGTCGCCAGGCCCTTCGCCCGCCATGGCTGCAACCGTCCTGATCCGGCGAACGGTCCGCCCGAACATCACGCTTTAACGTCCCGCTTCCTTGCTCATGACATTGACCCGCAAGCTTTCCGTCCTCGCCGCCGCGTGCTGCGCCGCCGCGTTCTGCCATGCCGCGCTCGCCGACGACGGTCCCGTCTACGGCCCCGAACTCGAAGGCTTCAGCTATCCGCATCCGGTTCACGAATTCGCGTTCGCGTCGCAGGGACAGGCGCTGCACATGGCGTACATGGACGTGCAGCCCGCGAAGCCCAACGGCCGCACCGTCGTCTTGCTGCACGGCAAGAACTTCTGCGCCGCGACCTGGGACGCGACGATCAGCGAACTCACCACCGCGGGCTATCGCGTGATCGCGCCGGACCAGATCGGCTTCTGCAAGTCGAGCAAGCCGGGCGCGTATCAGTTCAGCTTCCAGCAGCTCGCGCGCAACACGCACGCGCTGCTGGCGTCGCTCGGCATCGGGCGCGCGACGATGATCGGGCATTCGACGGGCGGCATGGTGGCGGTCCGCTATGCGTTGATGTATCCGCAGGACACGGAGCAGCTCGTGCTCGTGAACCCGATCGGCCTCGAAGACTGGAAGGCGCTCGGCGTGCCGTCGCTCTCCGTCGACGACTGGTATGCACGCGAACTGAAGACGAGCGCGGACAGCATCCGCCGCTACGAGCAGGCGACCTACTACGCGGGGCAGTGGCGCCCGTCGTTCGAGCCGTGGGTGCAGATGCTGGCGGGGATGTATCGCGGCTCGGGTGAGGCGCAGGTCGCGTGGGACTCGGCGCTGCTCTACGACATGATTTATACGCAGCCCGTCGTCTACGAGTTCGGCCAGTTGCAGATGCCGACGCTGCTGCTGATCGGCGATAAGGACACGACCGCGATCGGCAAGGACGCCGCGCCGCCCGAAGTGCGCGCGAAGATCGGTCACTACCCGGAACTCGCGAAGGCCGCGCAGCGGGCGATTGCGCATGCGACGCTCGTCGAGTTTCCCGATCTCGGCCATGCGCCGCAGATTCAGGACCCGCGGGCGTTTCACGCGGCGTTGCTGAGCGGGCTCGCGGCGCTGCCTTTGCAGCATTGAAAGCGGATGCGCGCGTGTGGGTATGCGAGTCGCGCGCGCATCGATGGCGCTTACTGCACCGCGGTCAACTCCTCGCGCACTTCAGCCGTGATCTCGAACGACCGCAGCCGCGCGGCGTGATCGTAAATCTGCGCGGTGACGATCAGTTCGTCGGCGCCGGTCTGCTCGATGACCGACGCGAGCCCCGCATGCACGGTCTCGCGCGCGCCCACCACCGAGCACGCGAGTGAGTGCGCGACGCCCGCAAGTTCGAATTCGCTCGCATCGACCTGATCGACGGGCGCCGGCAGTTGCCCCGGCGTGCCGCGCCGCAGATTGACAAACTGCTGCTGCAGCGACGTGAAGAGGAAGCGGGCTTCGTCGTCGGAGTCTGCGGCGAACACGTTGACGCCGACGATCGCATGCGGCTTCGCGAGCGCCGCCGACGGGCGGAACTGCGCGCGATAGAGCCGCAGCGCCGTCATCAGATGGTCCGGCGCGAAGTGCGATGCGAACGCGAACGGCAGGCCCATGGCCGCGGCCATCTGCGCGCCGAAGAGGCTCGACCCGAGGATGTAGAGCGGCACGGACAGCCCCGCGCCAGGCACCGCGCGCACGCGCTGGCCCTCGACCGGCGCGCCGAAATAGCGCTGGAGTTCGGCGACGTCGTCGGGGAACGCGTCGGCGCTCGACTGCAGGTCGCGCCGCAGCGCGCGCGCCGTCGTCTGGTCGGTGCCGGGCGCGCGGCCGAGCCCGAGGTCGATGCGGCCGGGGTAGAGCGATTCGAGCGTGCCGAACTGTTCGGCGATCACGAGCGGCGAATGGTTCGGCAGCATGATGCCGCCCGCGCCGACGCGGATCGTGCGCGTGCCGCCCGCGACATACCCGATCACGACCGACGTCGCCGCGCTGGCGATGCCCGTCATGTTGTGATGCTCCGCGAGCCAGTAGCGCCGGTAGCCCCAGCGTTCCGCATGCTGGGCGAGATCGAGCGTATGCGCCAGGGCGGCGCCGGCGTTCGAGCCGGCGGGAATCGGCGAGAGATCGAGGACGGAGAATGGGATCATGGCGCTTTCGTTGGTTCGTGATTCAGGTCGTGCCGGCCGGGCTGACGCGGCCGCGCGCGAGGTGGGGCCATTGTGCCCGAGCGTCTTCGCCGATGCTTACGGCAGACCTGAACCCATTGCGGCGGCAGGGTTACGTGGCGCGACGTCTTGTCGCATTTAATCGTCTGGAAGCGGCCGGAATGATCCGGATTTGAATTGAAGAACGCCTGTCAGGCGATTTTGCTGAGGTTTCGTTAAGGTAAATTTCAACTAATTTTCATTTTAATTTCAAAGAATGGGGCGTCCGGCGAGCGCAGTCCACGATCTGAAATATTTGCCGTAATTGCAACGGCCGGAAAGGGTTTTACTGTGCTGCCCGAAGCGGGAGTATGAGGTTGCTGCTACAATTTTTCCGCGTTGAAAGAGGGTGCGAGCAGTTCGAGACGAGAAGTAATTCAGTTATTGCTTAATCAATGCAATGGGTCGATTTCGACGATTCCCCGCGGCCAGCTTCTGGGCGGGGAATAGGCGTTGCGGTCACGACGTTCGATTGCGTTATTTTTTCGGGATTCAGGGTAGTTCAAATGGTACGAGTCGATTCGCCTGATCCGGCCGGCGCGGCTATCGGCACCGCCGGCGGGCAGCAGAGGCAGAAGCGGGCCACGCGGATCGAACGGCCGGGGGTGGCGGCATGACGGTGCCGTTGCCATCGGTCTCGTGGCTCGTCATCGCGCTGTGCTGCGCAGCGGCGTTCTACGCCGTCTTCGCTGCGCTGACGATGCCGCGCCTCGGCTCCGCAGCCCAGGTCCGCGAGGCGGCCCGGCGCGCCCGCGCGCGCAAGCCCATTCCCGTGAGCGTGCTCAAGCCGCTGTGCGGCGCCGAGCCCCGGCTCTACGAAAATCTCGCAACCTTCTGCGAGCAGCATCACCCGTGTTTCCAGCTGCTGTTCGGCGTGTCGTCGCCCACCGATCCGGCGATTGCGGTCGTGCGCCAGTTGCAGGCCACGTATCCGGGGCATGACATCGGCCTCGTCGTCGACACGCGCGTCTACGGCAGCAATCTCAAGGTCAGCAACCTGATCAATCTCGCGGCGCACGCGCGTTACGACGCGCTCGTCGTCGCCGACAGCGACATCGCCGTCGAACCCGACTACCTCGACATCGTCACCGCGCCGCTCGCCGATTCGTCGGTGGGCGTCGTCACGTGTCTTTACTACGCGCGTAGTGTCGGCGGCTTCTGGCCGCGCGTCGGCGCGCTCTTCATCAACGAGTGGTTCGCGCCCTCGGTGCGCGTCGCGCACAGCACGGGCTCGCGCGCATTCGGCTTCGGCGCGACGCTCGCGCTGTCGCGTGCGACGCTGGAGCGCATCGGCGGCTTTGCGTCGCTCAAGGACTGCCTCGCCGACGACTACCTGCTCGCCCGTTTCGCGCGCGATCACGGCCTCGCGACGGTGCTCGCGCCCGTCGTCGTCGCGACCGACGTCATCGAGCCGACCTTCCGCTCGCTGTGGCTGCGCGAAACGCGCTGGATGCGGACGATCCGCTCCGTGAATCCGGCGGGCTTCGCGTCGCTCTTTATCACGTTCACGTCGCTGTGGATCGTGCTCGGCGCGCTGCTCGAATTCGTGCTCGCGTCCGCCGGCTCGGGCGGCGCAAGCGGCTTGAGCGGCGCGGGCGGCTCGGGTATCGCGTCGTCGCTCGCGGGCACCGGCACGACGACCGTCGCGATGGCCGCACTCGGCTTGAGCACGATAGGCGGTATCATCGCGCGTGCGGTGCTGCACGCACGCAGCAGCGCCAACTGGCGCACGTTCTGGCGCGATTTGCCGCTCGTGCCGTTGCGCGACACGCTGCTCACGCTGCAATGGCTCGCTGCGGCGTTCGGCTCGCACGTGGTGTGGCGCGGCGTGCGCGTGCCGGTGGCGAACCCCGAAGCGGTGAACGCAGGTGTCGCGGCGTCGGGACGGCGTCCGGCCGTCGAGGTGTCCGACGGCCGTTGACTTCCAGGTTATAGTCGCGCGCGCTGCATGGATTATGAACAGCGCGCGGCGCGTTTAAATCATGTCATTCCAATTTTTGCCCCTAACAACCCGGGTGGCCGGAGCACTCATCTCATGAAAACGCTGTTTTTGCAGGCCCCGTCGTACGACGGCTTTGACGGTGGTGCCGGTTCGCGCTATCAGGCGAAGCGCGAGATCCGCTCGTTCTGGTATCCGACCTGGCTCGCGCAACCCGCGGCCCTCGTGCCCGACAGCCGCGTGCTCGACGCACCGGCCGACGGCCTTTCGGTCGAAGACACGCTCAAGATCGCCGACGGCTACGATCTCGTCATCATCCACACGAGCACGCCGTCGTTCCCGACCGACGCGCTCTTCGCGCAGGACCTGAAAAAGCGCAAGCCGTCGATCCTCGTCGGCATGGTCGGCGCGAAGGTCGCGGTCGATCCGCACAACTCGCTCACGGCGACCGAGGCGATCGACTTCGTCGCCCGCGAAGAATTCGACTACACCTGCAAGGAAGTGGCCGAAGGCAAGCCGTTCCCCGAAATCAAGGGCCTGAGCTGGCGCGCGAAGGACGGTTCGGTCGAGCACAACGACGCGCGCCCGATGATCGAGGACATGGACGGCCTGCCGTTCGTCGCGCCCATCTACAAGCGCGATCTGAAGATCGAAAACTACTTCATCGGCTACCTGAACTATCCGTACGTCTCGATCTACACGGGCCGCGGCTGCAAGTCGCGCTGCACGTTCTGCCTGTGGCCGCAGACGGTCGGCGGCCATCGCTATCGCACGCGTTCGGTGGCGAACGTGATCGAAGAAGTGAAGTGGATTCGCGACAACATGCCCGAAGTCAAGGAGATCATGTTCGACGACGACACCTTCACCGACGACCTGCCGCGCGTCGCGGAGATCGCGCGCGGTCTCGGCAAGCTCGGCGTGACGTGGTCGTGCAATGCGAAGGCCAACGTGCCGTACGAGACGCTCAAGGTCATGAAGGAAAACGGCCTGCGCTTGTTGCTCGTCGGCTTCGAGTCGGGCGACGACCAGATCCTCGTGAACATCAGGAAGGGTGTGCGCACGGACTTTGCGCGCCGCTTCAGTGCGGACTGCAAGAAGCTCGGCATCAAGGTCCACGGCACGTTCATCCTTGGCCTGCCGGGCGAGACGCAGGACACCATCAAGAAGACGATCGAGTACGCGAAGGAAATCAATCCGCACACGATCCAGGTGTCGCTCGCGGCGCCGTATCCGGGCACGGCGCTCTACAAGGAGGCCGTCGAGAACGGCTGGCTCGAGGAGAACAAGGTCATCAACCTCGTCTCGCGAGAGGGCGTGCAGCTTGCTGCGATCGGCTACAAGCACCTCTCGCGCGAGGATATCTATCACAACCTCGAAAAGTTCTACCGCGAGTTCTACTTCCGGCCGTCGAAGATCTGGGAAATCCTGCGCGAGATGCTCACGAGCTGGGACATGATGAAGCGCCGCCTGCGTGAAGGCGTGGAGTTCTTCCGCTTCCTGCGCGCCCACGAGGCATGATGGTTGGATCGTCCCGCCGCAGTGGGCAGCGCGGTGGGCACGACCGGCGCGCGCTCATCTTCACCGCCGACGACTTTGGCCTGCACGAGCGGGTCAACGCCGCGGTCGAGCGCGCGCATCGCGAGGGCGTGCTGGATGCCGCGAGCCTGATGGTGGCCGCGCCCGCGGCCGCCGACGCCGCGCAGCGCGCGCGGCGCTTGCCGGGTCTTCGCGTGGGCCTGCATCTCGTGCTGGCCGACGGCGCGCCGATGCTGCCGCGCGAACAGATCCCCTCGCTCGTCGATGCGCAAGGCCGCTTCGGCGAGAACATGGCGCGCGACGGCGTGCGCTTCTTCTTCCTGCCGCACGTGCGCGCGCAGCTCGCGAAGGAGATCCGCGCGCAGTTCGAGGCGTTCGCGGCGACCGGGCTCGCGCTCGATCACGTCAACACGCACAAGCATTTCCATCTGCATCCCACGGTGCTTTCGCTGATTCTCAAGATCGGCCGCGAGTACGGGCTGCGCGCCGTGCGTCTGCCGCTTGAGGCGGGCGCGCCGCTCGCGCTGAAGCCGTGGCTGCATCTCGTGCGCGCGCGGCTTGCGCGCGCGGGCATCGCTCATAACGACTTCGTGGTCGGCATCGCGAACACGGGCGCGATGGACGAGGCCGTGTTGCTCGACGCCATCGCGAACCTGCCGGCGCAGGGCGTCGGCGAGATCTACTGCCATCCCGCCGTGGCGGGCGAGGGCGCCATTGCCCCTTCGATGCAGACCTATCGCCATGCCGACGAACTCGACGCGCTCGTCTCGCCGCGCGTCGCGGCCGCGCTCGCGGCGGCGCGCGTGCGCCACGGCGGTTTCACCGACGTGTTCTTCGGCGGCGCAGCGGCGCTCGCGCAGGAGGCGGGGGCGTCATGAAGTGGCTTCAATGGCTCGGCTTGCCGGTCGGGATCGCGATCCTCATTGCGCTCGTCGTTCACGACGGCGCGCATGACGTTGTCCGCGTGATCGGCATGGCGGGGCCTGCTCTGCTCTGGCTCGTGCCGTTCCACTTGCTGCCTCTGCTGCTCGATGCGCAGGGCTGGCGTCTGTTGCTCGCGAAGCGTCTGCCGCTCGGTTTCCTTCTGTGGATCGCCGCCGTGCGCGAGGCCATCAACCGGCTGCTGCCCGTGGTCGGCGTCGGCGGGGAACTGGTCGGCATCCGGCTCGCGCGCTGGCGCATGCGTGAGGGCAGCTTCGTCGCGGCAACGGTGATCGTCGAAGTCATGATCACGATCGCCGTGCAGTATGCGTTCTCCGCGCTCGGCCTCGTGCTGATCGTCGCCGCGACGGGCGACGGCGGGTCGCTGCGCACCATCACCACGATCGGACTCGCGCTGCTGCTTTCCGCGCCGCTGCCAGTCATCGCGGTCGTGCTCTTGCGGCGCGGCGGCATCTTTCACGCGATCGAACGCTGGGCCGGGCGCATGTTCGGCGCGGCGCGCCCGGTCGTGGTCGGCATCGACGGCCATCAGCTCGACCGCGACCTCGACGCGCTGATGTCGCAAACCGGCCTCATGTTCCGCACGTTCCTCTGGCAACTCGCGGGCTACATGCTCGGCGCGTTCGAGACCTGGTGGGCGCTGCGTCTGCTCGGCTGCGAGGTGTCGATCGAAGGCGCGCTCGCCATCGAGGCGCTGACCCAGGCCGTGCGCCACGCGGCCTTCATGGTGCCTGCGGGCCTCGGCATCCAGGAGGCGGCCGTGGTCCTGCTCGCGCAGCTCTTCGGCGTGGGGCACGAGGTGGCGCTGTCGCTCGCGCTCGTCAAGCGGATGCGGGAAGTCATCTTCGGCTGTCTCGCGCTCGTCTCCTGGCAAGGCGCGGAACTCGCGCGCACGCGCCGCCCGGTGCGTCCCGGCGCGGCGCATGCGCAAGGTCGCGATGCCGTTGCGCGCGACACCGCACGATCGGGGCGGCGCGAGGAAGTTCGGTAAGCGGTACAGTGGCAACAGGGCGCGCGCATGTTTCGTGCGTGTTGCTTGCATGGGCTGTGCGCGTTGCGCCCCTGGGCAGGCATCACGCTCCGGCGCGAGCCTGCGTACGCTGAGTCACGGGCAAAACCCTGGGGCAAAACCCTCGGGCAAATAAGCCACAAGCGCGGTTGCCGGACCATGAAGCAAAAATTACATGAGACGCGGTATTTTCTCGTCGCCACCGTCACCCTGGCCATGCTGGCGACGTTTTCGCTGAGCGGCTGCGAAGACCGCCAGATCGACTCTATGTGGCAAACACTCAAAGCCTCGTTCAAGGACTTCTTCGACTCCGTCAAACCCGACGTGCTCCTGCTCAAGGGCCTGACGCCGGGCCTGTCGACGCTCGACGACGTGCGCAGGCAGATGGGCAGGCCCGAGACCGAGCGCGTCCTCGACGACGGCTCGCGCCGCCTCGAATATCCGCGCGGCCCCGAGGGCCTCAACACCTACATGGTGGACATCGGGCCGAACCAGCGGCTCGTCGCGATCACCCAGGTGCTGAGCGCCGCGAACTTCGCGAAGATCCGGCTCGGCATGAGCGAGGACGAGGTGCGGCAACTGCTCGGCAAGCCCGGCCAGATCGCGGCGTTCCGGCTCAAGAAGGAGACGGTGTGGAGCTGGAAGTGGCTCGAAGGCGGAGTCACCCAGGAAGCGTTTTTCAACGTGCATTTCGGACCGGACGGCCGGGTCGTGACGACGTCGCGCTCGGACGTGTTCCGCGGGCACTGACCGTGCGGGAGGCGCGCATGATGAACCGGCGGCGCAACCCGCGCATCGGCCTCGTGCTCGGCGGCGGCGCCGCGCGCGGCTGGGCGCACATCGGCGCGATCCGCGCGCTCGAAGAGGCCGGGATCAAACCCGACGTCGTATGCGGCACGTCGATCGGCGCGCTCGTCGGCGCGGTCTACGCGAACGGCGACCTCGACTGGCTCGAAGAGTGGGTCGGCAAGCTCACGTGGCACACGGTCGTGCGGCTGCTCGACGTGCGTCTTTCGGGCGGTCTGCTCGGCGGGCGCAAGGTGATCGACGTGTTCGCGAACCAGTTCAACGGACGCGCCATCGACGATCTGCAACTGCCGTTCGCGGCCGTCGCCACCGAACTCGATACGGGCCGCGAAGTCTGGCTGCGCGACGGCGGCGTCGTCGATGCGGTGCGCGCGTCGATCGCGATTCCAGGCATCTTCACGCCGATCTGGCACGACGGCGTGTGGCTCGTCGACGGCGGGCTCAGCAATCCGGTGCCCGTGTCGGCGGCGCGGGCCATGCGCGCCGATTGCGTGATCGCGATCGATCTCAATCACGACATCCTGAACGGCCGCGACCTCGGCGGCGCGATCGACACCGTGCCGCGCGAGGTGCCCGCGGACGCGGAACCGTCCTCTCCCGAAGGACCGCCCGTGCTGCTGCGTCGCAACGGCAAGCGCTTTCCGCGCTGGCTGCAGCCCGCAGCGGTGAACGGCGCCGACGTGCGCGTCGCGCCGCCGCCGAGCGCGCGCGCGCCGTCGCTGCTCAGTTCGGTCGCGCAGAGCCTCGACATCATGCAGGTCCGCATCACGCGCAGCCGCCTCGCGGGCGAGCCCGCCGACGTGCTGATCCAGCCTCGGCTCGGCGGCATGGGGCTCTTCGATTTTCATCGCGCCGGACCCGCCATCGCGGAAGGGCACGCGGCGGTGCAGTACATGCTGCCCGCGATCCGCGCGCAACTCGGGATCGAATAGGGTGCGTCCGGGGACCGGCAATCGGGAAGAGGCTATCGCGGCGCGCGTGAACCCCACTGCGCAGGTCGCGATCGTCGCGCTGCCCCCCGTGTCGATGTCGGCGGTGGCGCCGATTATCGACGCGCTCGATCTCGCCAACGAGATCGACGGCCGCGCGCTCTACCGCTGGCGGATGGTGTCGTGCGACGGGCATCCGGTGCCGCTCTCGGGCGGCGCGCAGTGGACCGCCGACGGCGCGTTCTCCGATGCGCTCGCGTGCGACTGGCTCATCGTCGTCGCGGGCCGCTTCCAGCCCTTCGCCGAGCACCGGTCCTTTCTCGCAAGCCTGGCGCGCGTCAGCCAGCGCACGCCGCTCGTCACGGGCATCCACCACGGCGTCTGGTGGCTCGCGATGGCGGGCCAGCTGCACGGCTATCGCGTGGCCGCGAGCTGGGAGACGTACCAGCAGTTCGCCGAACAGTTCGAGCGCACGATCGTCACGCAGCACATCTACGAAATCGACCGCGACCGCGCGACCTGCGCGGGCGGCCAGGCCACGCTCGACTTCATGCTCGCGATGATCGCGCGCGAGCACGGCGCGCCGCTCGCCGAGCGCATCGCCGACGCGCTCGGCGCGAGCACGCTGCGCAGCGGCGACGAGCGCCAGCGCATTCCGTACGTGAGCGCGCCGGGCGAGCGCCATCCGCGCCTGAACGAGGCGCTGCTGCTCATGGAAGCCAACATCGAGGATCCGCTCGCGACCGACGAAATCGCGGGTCTCGTCGGCATCTCGCGGCGGCAGCTGGAGCGGCTCTTTCGCCAGTACCTCGGCGCGATGCCGTCGAAGTACTACCTCGGATTGCGGCTGTCGAAAGCGCGCTCGCAGCTGCAGCGCACGAGCAAGTCGGTCGTGCAGATCAGCCTCGCGTGCGGGTTTGCGTCGGCGGCGCATTTCTCGAATGCGTATCGCGAGCGCTTCGGCGTGACGCCGCGCGAGGATCGCCGCAACTGGATCGAACGCCAGCATGGCGGCGCGGGTTCGTGTTCGGCCGCTTCTGTCCTCGCGGAGTCGCCGGAGCGCGACTGAGCACCCCGCGCGTGCGGTGCGCGAAAGAACGTGTCGCAGATACGCAAGACGTTTGCCGCCCGGTTGCCTACACTGCACCTGTCATCGGCGCGCCGGACGTCCGCCCGGCGCGCCGTGTTCGCACCCCGTCCGCACCGCGTCCCGCATCCCGAGCCCCGAGAGGAACCGTCATGAACGACCAGCCCGTGTCCCGAAAGACTTTCGACGAAGTGATGGTGCCGTGTTTCGCGCCCGCGCCGTTCGTGCCCGTTCGCGGCCTCGGCTCGCGCGTGTGGGACGCGGACAACCGCGATTACATCGACTTTGCGGGCGGCATCGCCGTGACGGCGCTCGGCCACGCCAACCCCGAACTGATGCGCGTGCTGAACGAGCAGGGCAGCCGGCTCTGGCACATCGGCAACGGCTACACGAACGAGCCCGTGCTGCGTCTCGCGCAGAGGCTCGAATCGCTGACGTTCGCCGATCGCGCGTTCTTCGCGAACTCGGGCGCCGAGGCCAACGAGGCCGCGCTCAAGCTCGCGCGCCGCGCCGCATTCGAGCGTTTCGGCGAAGCGAAGTTTGAGATCATCTCGTTCGAGCAGTCGTTCCATGGCCGCACGCTGTTCACGGTGAGCGTGGGCGGCCAGCCGAAGTATTCGCAGGGCTTCGGCCCCGTGCCGGACGGCATTCGCCATCTGCCGTACAACGACATCGAGGCCGCGCGCGCCGCGATCGGTCCGCAGACGTGCGCGGTGATCGTCGAGCCCGTGCAGGGCGAGGGCGGCGTGATCCCCGCCGATCCGGCTTTCCTGCACGCGCTGCGCGAAGCCTGCGACGCGCACGGCGCGCTGCTGATCTTCGATGAAGTGCAGACGGGCGTCGGCCGCACGGGCCACTTCTACGCGTACCAGGACACGGGCGTGACGCCCGACATCCTCACGAGCGCGAAGGCGCTCGGCAACGGCTTCCCGATCGGCGTGATGCTGACCACCGGGCCGGTCGCCGCGCATTTCCAGCCGGGCGTCCACGGCACGACGTACGGCGGCAATCCGCTCGGCGCGGCGATCGCGGGCAAGGTCGTCGAACTCGTCAGCGATCCCGCGTTGCTGGCGGGCGTGCGCGAACGCGGCGCGACGATCCACGCGAAGCTTGGCGAATTGCACGAGCGCTTCGACGTGTTCAGCGAAGTGCGCGGCAAGGGTCTCCTGATCGGCGCGGAACTGAGGCCGCGCCTCGCTGGCCGCGCGAAGGACTTCCTGTCCGCCGCCGCGAACCGTGGAGTGATGATGCTGATCGCGGGCCCGGACGTGTTGCGCTTCGCGCCGTCGCTGATCATCCCCGAGGCGGATCTGGCCGAGGGCTTCGTGCGTCTCGAACGGGCTTTCGAGGACGTTCTCGGCCGCTGAGCGCGGCGCGCCCGACGCTCCGGCCGACACCATAAACAGGACCGACGATGCTTTTCGTTCGCCCCGCAAGACTCGCCGATCTCGATGCGATCGCCCACATGGCGCGCACCGCGAGGCCCGTGCTGCATTCGCTCCCGCACGACCGCGCGGCGCTGGAGGCGCGCATCGCGCTCTCCGAGGATTCATTTCGCGCCGAGGTCGATTACCCCGGCGAGGAGTTTTACCTGTTCGTGCTCGAAGACGCGGCGAGCGGGCGGCTCGCCGGCACGTCGAGCCTCGTCGCATCGGCCGGTTACTCCGAGCCGTTCTACGCGTTCCGCAACGACGCGCTGATCCACGCATCGCGCGAACTGCACGTGAACCGCAAGATTCACGCGCTGCAGATGTCGCACGAGCTGACCGGCAAGAGCCGCCTCGCGGGTTTCTATATCGACCCGTCGCTGCGCGGCGACGATGCCGCGCACCTGATCTCGCGCGCCCGCATGATGTACGTGGCGATGAACCGCCGGCGCTTCACGCCCGAGGTGTTTTCGCTGCTGCTCGGCGTCACCGACGAGGCGGGCGTCTCGCCGTTCTGGGAGGCGGTGGGCCGCAAGTTCTTCGGGCGCGATTTCAAGGACATCGAAATGGCGTCGGGCGGACGCAGCCGCACGTTCATCGCCGAGGTGATGCCCGCGTATCCGATCTACGTGCCGCTCTTGCCCGAAGCGGCGCAGCGCGTGCTCGGCGAGCCGGACCCGAGTGCGCTGCTCGCGTACGAGATCCACCTGGAAGAGGGCTTCGAACCGGACCGTTACGTCGATATCTTCGATGCGGGTCCCGTGCTGACCGCACAGGTCGATCGCACGACGTCGGTCGCGGCGGGCGAGGGGCGCACGGTGCGCGAGTTGGCGGGTGCGGGAACGGGCGCATCGCACATGGTGGCGAGCCAGCGCGCGGGCGAGTTCCGCTGCGTGCTCGCGACGTTGCCCGAGCATCCGGAACGACACCGCGCACATGCTGAAGCCCCGCTCGACGCAGCCGCACGCGCGGCACTCGGCGTGCACGGCGGCGACACCGTGCGCTGCGCGCCGTTGTGGCGCGAAACGCCGGAAACCGAAGACTCAACGATGGGATCGACAGGAGACGCACAATGATCGTGGTTCGCGTCGTGCAGACGGGCGATATCGACGCGCTCGTCGCGCTCGCCGAGGAAACCGGCCCCGGCCTCACCACGTTCAAGCCCGACCGCGACGCGCTGATGGCGCGCATCGCGCGCACGCGGCGCACGCTCGCGGGAGAGGCCGCGCCGCACGAAGCGGGCTATCTCTTCGTGATGGAAGACACCGCGACGGGCGACGTGGCCGGCGTCTGCGGCATCGAAACGGCGGTGGGACTGCAGCAGCCGTTCTACAACTATCGCGTGAGCACGGTGGTGCACGCGAGCCAGGACCTCGGCATCTGGACACGCATGAGCGCGCTGAACATCTCGCACGACCTCACCGGCTACGCGGAGGTGTGTTCGCTGTTCCTCTCGCCGCGCTATCGGACGGGCGGCGTCGGCGGGTTGCTGTCGCGTTCGCGCTTCATGTTCATCGCGCAGTTCCGCGAGCGTTTTCCGGAGCGCATCTGCGCCGAACTGCGCGGCCATTTCGACGCGGAGGGCACGTCGCCGTTCTGGCGCGCGGTCGGTTCGCACTTCTATCAGATCGACTTCAACGCCGCCGATTATCTGAGTTCGCACGGGCGCAAGTCGTTTCTTGCCGAGCTGATGCCGCGCCATCCCGTGTACGTCGAACTGCTGCCCGACGAAGCGCAGGCATGCGTCGGTCTCACGCACGCCGACACGATTCCCGCGCGGCGGATGCTCGAAGCCGAAGGGCTGCGTTATGAAAACCACGTCGATATCTTCGACGCCGGCCCCGTGCTCGAATGCCATATCGCCGATTTACGCACCGTGCGCGAGAGCGTGGTGGCGCCCGTCGAGATCGGCGCGCACGCTAGCCACGATGCGGGCGCGGGCATGCGTTCGCTCGTGTCGAACACGTCGCCTGACGATTTTCGCGTGGGCTTTGCCGCGGGCGTCGTGCACGACGGTGTGTTCACGCTCGACAAACAGGAAGCGGCGGCGCTGAACGTCGCGGCGGGCGACGCGGTGCGCGTGCTCGGCCCCGCGCAAAAGCCGCGACAAGCCGGATAACACGCAACGTCAGGGATGACCATGAACGAGCTTTTCATCGATGGGCAATGGTGCGCGGCTTCGGGCCCCGCGTTTGCCTCGCGCAACCCCGGAACCGGCGCGACGGTCTGGAGCGGCCACGCCGCGACGGCCGCCGACGTGGACCGCGCCGTCGAAGCCGCGCGCCGCGCGTTCCGCGCATGGTCGGCGACGCCGTTCGAGACGCGCTGCGAAATCGTCCGGCGCTTTGCGGCGCTCGTCACCGAACGCAAGGAGCAACTGGCGCAGGCCATCGGCCGCGAGACCGGCAAGCCGCTGTGGGAGGCGCGCACCGAAGCGGCGTCGATGGCCGCGAAGGTCGCGATCTCGATCGCCGCATACGGTGAGCGCACCGGCGAAAAGCGCACGCCGATGGCCGACGGCGTGGCCGTGCTGCGTCATCGTCCGCATGGCGTCGTCGCCGTGTTCGGACCGTATAACTTTCCGGGTCATTTGCCGAACGGGCACATCGTGCCCGCGCTGGTCGCCGGTAACGCCGTCGTGTTCAAGCCGTCCGAACTCGCGCCCGGCGTCGCGCGCGTGACGGTCGACATCTGGCGCGATGCGGGACTGCCCGCAGGCGTGTTGAACCTCGTGCAAGGCGAGCGCGACACGGGCATCGCGCTGGCGAATCACCGGCAGATCGACGGCCTGTTCTTCACGGGCAGCCCGGACACGGGCACGCTGCTGCATCGGCAGTTCGGCGGGCGTCCCGAGATCGTGCTCGCGCTCGAAATGGGCGGCAACAATCCGCTCGTGGTCGCGCCGGTCGAGGACGTCGACGCGGCTGTGCATCACACGATCCAGTCGGCGTTTCTATCGGCGGGGCAGCGCTGCACCTGTGCGCGCCGCATCCTCGTGCCCGAGGGCGAATTCGGCGACCGGTTTCTCGCGCGTTTCGTCGACGTGAGCGCGCGCATCGCGGTCGGCGAATACGACGCCGATCCGCAGCCGTTCATGGGCGCCGTGATTTCGGCGCGCGCGGCGGCGAAGCTCGTCGCCGCGCAGTCGATGCTGCTCGAACGCGGCGCGCGCGCCTTGCTGCCGATGACGCAGCGCGACGCGTCGCTCGGCTTCGTGAGCCCGGCGATTCTCGACGTGACCGGCGTGGCGGACCTGCCCGACGAAGAGCACTTCGGCCCGCTCGCTCAGGTGATCCGCTACGCGAGCTTCGACGAAGCGATCGCGCGCGCCAACGACACGGCGTTCGGTCTCTCGGCGGGCCTCCTCGCCGGCGACGAAGCGCTCTGGCAGCGTTTTGCGCGCGAGATCCGCGCGGGCATCGTGAACTGGAACCGCCCGACCAACGGCGCGTCGAGCGGCGCGCCGTTCGGCGGCACGGGCCGCTCGGGCAATAACAGACCGAGCGCGTACTACGCAGCCGACTACTGCGCTTACCCGATGGCCTCGGTGGAAAGCGCGCAATTGCAGATGCCCGCGAGCGTTTCCCCGGGCCTTCACTTCTGAGGATCCACGATGCCCACCCTTGAAGCCAACTTCGACGGCCTCGTCGGCCCCACGCACAACTACGCGGGTCTCTCGTTCGGGAATGTCGCGTCGCAGAAGAACGAGCGCTCCGTCGCGAATCCGTTGGCCGCCGCACGCCAGGGACTCCGAAAGATGAAGCAGCTCGCGGATCTTGGCTTTGCACAGGGCGTGCTGCCGCCGCAGGAGCGGCCGTCGATCCGCCTGTTGCGCGAGCTTGGATTCGGCGGAAAGGAATCCGAAGCGATTGCGAAGGCCGCGAAAGAGGCGCCTGAACTGCTCGCGGCGGCGAGTTCCGCATCGGCGATGTGGACCGCGAACGCAGCGACCGTGAGCCCGTCCGCCGATACGCCCGACCGCCGCGTCCACTTCACGCCCGCGAACCTGTGCAGCAAGCTGCATCGCGCGATCGAGCACGAAGCGACGCGCCGCACGCTCGGCGCGATCTTCGCGGACCCGGAGCATTTCATGGTGCACGACGCGCTGCCGGGTACGCCCGCGCTCGGCGACGAAGGCGCCGCGAATCACACGCGTTTTTGCGCGCAATACGGCGAGCGCGGCGTGGAGTTCTTCGTGTACGGACGCAGCGAATACCGCCAGGGCCGCGAGCCGAAGCGCTTTCCCGCGCGCCAGACGTTCGAGGCGAGCCGCGCGGTGGCGCAGCGTCACGGCCTCGCCGACGACACGGCCGTGTTCGCGCAGCAGAACCCCGACGTCATCGACGCGGGCGTGTTCCATAACGACGTGATCGCGGTGGGCAACCGCAGCACGCTCTTTTGCCACGAGCGCGCGTTCCTGGAGCAGACGGCCGTATACGACGAACTGCGTGCGAAACTCGCGAGGCACGACGCGCCGTTCGACGTGATCGAGGTGCCCGAGGCCCAGGTGAGCGTCGCGGATGCCGTGTCGTCGTATCTGTTCAACAGCCAGTTGCTGAGTCGTGCGGACGGCTCGCAACTGCTCGTCGTGCCGCAGGAATGCCGCGAAAATCCGCGCGTGGCGATGTATCTCGACGAACTCGTCGCGAAGCATGGGCCGATCGGCGAGGTGCTCACGTTCGATCTGCGCGAGAGCATGAAGAACGGCGGCGGGCCTGCGTGCCTGCGTCTGCGCGTGGTGCTCGACGAGGACGAGCGCGCGGCGGTGTCGTCGGGCGTGTGGATCGACGATGCGCTCTTCACGCGACTCGACGCGTGGATCGAAAAGCACTATCGCGACCGCCTCGCGCCGCAGGATCTGACCGACCCGGCGCTCCTCGACGAATCGCGCGCGGCGCTCGACGAACTCACGCAGATTCTCGGCCTCGGATCGCTCTATGACTTCCAGCGCTGAATCGTTGCTGCACGATTTTCTCGGCTACACGCTGGCGCTTTCGCGGCCCGCCAACGCCGAAGCCGCGCGCGGAGAATGCGCGAAGGGCGCACGCTGGCAATGGCTCGACGACGGCGTGCTGCAGATCGAGCCCGAGCGCGCGGATGCGCAAACGCGCAGCGTGCTGCTTTCGGCTGGCGTGCACGGCGATGAAACGGCACCCGTCGAACTGCTGTCGCAACACGTCGCCGATATGGCTGCGGGGCGCGCGGCACTTGCCTGCCGCCTGCTCGTCGTGCTTGGCAATGTAGGCGCGATGCGCGCCGGAGCGCGCTATCTCGACGACGACCTGAACCGCCTCTTCAACGGTGCTCACGCACGCAAGAGCGGCAGCGCGGAAGCGCCGCGCGCGGCGGCGCTGGAAGCACACGCGCAGCGCTTTTTCGACGCGGCGTCGACCGAATCGCACGCGCGCTGGCATCTCGACATGCACACGGCGATCCGCGCGTCGGCGTTCGAGCAGTTCGCGCTCGTGCCGCGTACGCTCGCGCCGCCGTCGCGCGCGTTGTTCGTGTGGCTCGCCGACGCGCGCATCCCGTGCGTGCTGATCCACACGGAGAAGGGCGTGACGTACTCGTCGTTCACCGCCGATCGCTGCTGCGCCACGGCCTGCACGCTCGAACTCGGCAAGGTGCGCCCGTTCGGTCACAACGATCTCGCGCGCTTTTCCAACGCGGATGCGGCCGTGCGCCGCCTCGTCGCGGACGAGGCGCCCGACGCGCAGGCACCGATGCCGCGCGTGTTCACGGTGATCGGCCAGATCACGAAGCACAGCGATGCATTCGAATTGCACGTCGCGGCCGACGTGCCGAATTTCACGCCGTTCGCGCGCGGCACGCTGCTCGCGAACGACGGTGATTATCGCTACGTCGTCGGCCACGAGGAGGAGCGCATCGTATTTCCCAATCCCGACGTCAAGCCGGGATTGCGCGCCGGTCTGCTCGTCGTCGAGACGAGCGGCGCGACGCTCGCCGCGCTTTCCTGACCCCATACCACAACGACTGCGCGCTTTCGAGACGTGCGGTCTCATCTCCGCCTCGTGTTTCCAGCGCTTGCGCAGCCCGCTCCGGCGTGGTTGTTGCGTGGCACCACATTGGACCTATACGAATTTGCAGGGCGATATAGTTAGTTCGGATGCCAAAATAATTCATGCAACTCCCCAGCGTAGCGGCCCGTCGCGGCGGGCCGGACTGCTACGCACACCGGAGGCGCGACAAACCCCGTCCATTGCCCGGAAATAAGCCGGTTTTCCTGGGTTATTCCGGTAGGTCTTGTCGCGCGTGCCAGGATAAAATCGTCAAGCAGTTACGGCGGCTCGAAGCGCATGGCGCGCGGGTTTGCAGCGCATGATGAATAAAACCAGGCTCCGGCGCGCGTCCGGCGCATCGCGGGGGACCCCATGAGCTTTAACGCCGCAGACCGACCGCCCTCGTCCGGCGCCGCCGGAGGCAATCAGGCAGTCAGTCAGTACGAGGTCTATTTCGCCCGGCAGCCCATGCTGGACCGGGACGGCGTGCTGTCCAGCTTCGAAATGCTGCCGCGTGTCGTCGACCGTCGCGACGACCCCGAGAAGCCTGGCCGCGCGGGTGCGGCGCTGGTGGCGGCGTACTGGGAGCCGGACGTGCGCGCTGCGCTGACCGGGCATCAGGGCTGGCTCGACGTGACGCGCGAGTTTCTCTTCGACGATTCGCTGCTGCACATGTCCGGCGGGCGTCCGATGCTCGAACTGCCGGTCGATATCGGCGCCGGTCCGGAGCTTGTGGCGCGGCTCGTCCAGTTGCACGGGCGCCGCTACCGTTTCGCGCTCGATCACGTCTCGCAGGCCGACGAGACGTTCGCGAAGCTGCTGCCCTACGCGGAGGCGGTCAAGATCGATCTGCACGAAATCGCGCCGCCGATGCTCTCCAAGTTCGCGAGCGTGCTGAAGTCGGCGGGCAAGATCCTCGTGGCGATGGGCGTGGAAAGTCAGGCCGATTTCGACAATGCCCATGCGCTCGGCTTCGACCGCTTCCAGGGCTACTTCTTCGCGCGGCCGCACGTTGGCGGACGCCGCGCGAGCGCGCCGCGCCAGGCGCTCCTGAATCTGCTGCAACTGCTCGCGTCCGAGCCGACCGTCGCGCAGCTCGAAGCCGAGCTGAAGCTCAATCCGGTGCTGGTGATGCACGTCATGCGGCTCGCGAACTCGACGAGCTTCGGCGTGGGGCACAAGGTGACCACGTTGCGCGAGGCGATCAACGCGACGGGCACCGACCGCATCGCCCGCTGGACCCAGTTGCTGCTCTATGCCGACGGGCGCAAGGTGGCGCTCGAAGACGATCCGCTGCTGCAACTCGCGGCCACGCGCGCGCGCTTCATGGAACTGGCCGCGAGCCAGTTGTCGGAGGCGGGGCGCAACGAGCAGGATGCGGCCTTTCTCGCGGGCGTGCTCTCGTTCGTCGATGCCGTGTTCGGCGGTCCGCTCGAAGCGGCCGTCGACATGCTCATGCTCGGGCGGACCATTCGCGCGGCCATCGTGAAGCGGGAGGGCGTGCTCGGCCAGTTGCTCAACGTGGCCGAAGCGCTGGAGCGCGGCGAGTGGGCGCGCGTCGACGAAGTCTGCAGGCAGCTTGCGCCGCTCGATGCCGGCGCGGTGGCGAAGCTCGGGCTCGAAGCGGCCGAATGGGCCGGCATGGCCGAACGCAATGCAGAAGCCGCCGGACTCGAACGTTTGGACGAGTAGGAAAACGTTGTCGTGGTGACGAAAACAAAAAGGCGGCGCATGGCGCCGCCTTTTTCATTGCCGGACGGGGGGGAGAAGTCTTCGCCTCCACTATGAGGCTGAAAAGCGATTCGCCCGCTCAGGCCGCATCCGCCGGACTGCGCGCGAAAAACCGCGCAAGCTCGCTCGCGAGTTCGTTGAGCGCGCTCATTTCCGTCTGCGAGATCCGCCGCGGTTCCTGCGAGAGCATCCAGTCGCCGTAGAGCAGGGCCACCGCCCGGTCGTCCTGCGCGGTGACCGGCAGCAGCACGAACGCGCGCGCGTCGTCGAACGACGAGCGGTACCAGGCGGGCAGGCGGGCGACGATCTTCGGGTCGCGTGCGTTTTCGATGAAGATGCCGACCGAATTCGCGATCGCGAGATGGAACACGTCGGGCTGGAACGCGGCGTTAAACGTTAGCTTCGGCAGCACGCCCTCGACGCCGGGCCCGAAGCCGCGTTGCGCCGCGAACACGTTCACGCCCTGGCGCACGAACACGACCGTGCGGGCGAAACCGAGCCCCGCGAGCACCGTCTCGTTCACGAGCGTGAGCGCCGTGCTGAACGGGCTGCCCGGCGGCAGCGCGCGCAGATCTTCCACGCCGGCCGCGATGCGCGCCTCGGGGGCGAGCGACTCGCGCGCGATGGCGTCGGCGTTCGCGCGCAGCTCGACGATCTCGCGCATCAGGCCGCCGTCCGCTTCTTCCTTCGCGAGCGCGAGGCTCATCTGCATGAGCACTTCGGGATCGGTGGCGAGTGCGCGGCCGTAGCGGCCCGCGAGTTCGGCGATGTGCGACTCGCGCCCTTCGTCGGTGAGGTCCGGCGCGGTGAGCACGCGCGCCACGTCGGTCGAATAGTTCGTGATCGCGCGCAGCCACTGCGTCTGGCGCGAGTCGGTTTCGAGCGGGTCGTACCCGGCCATGCCTTCGCGGATCGTGTCGGGCAGGCGCCAGCGCGTGGCGGCCTCGTTGCCGAGTTCGTCGAACGTCACGCCGAGTACGTCGATGCACGCATCGTCCTCGTTCGCGCCCTGTTCGACCGCGCGGCGAATCTCGTCCCACTCGTTTTCGAAGTAGAACACGATGAGCAGCTTGCCCACCTGGCGCATCAGCGTGCAGACCACGGCCTCTTCGCCGTCGCGCAGATCGCCGTTCTCGGTGAGCTTGCGCGCGACGAAGCCCGAGAGCATCGTGCGGTTCAGTTCGAGCTTGGCGTCGATGCGGCGCGGCGCGCTGTGATGGAAGTGATCGACGATCTTCAGTCCGACGACCAGATGACCCACCGCGTCCATGCCGAGCACCATCAGCGCGCGCGTGATCGTCGTGATGTTGCCGCCGAACGCCATGTACATCGCCGAGTTCGCGAGGCGCAGCACTTTCTGCGTGAGTGCGAAGTCCGAGAGCACGACCTGCACGAGCGCGCCGAAGTCGTAATCGTGGTTGGCCATTGCCGCGACCGTCGTGCGCAGCGACTGGGACAGCATGGGGAAATCGCCGCGCTCATTCATGCGCGCCCACAACCGGTCGAGCAGGACTGCCTTTACCATCTGAACCATGTTAATTCCACGAAAGCCCTGTCTGTTGGGGTACTGCCATCACTGCACCTCGTGGACGAGGAGCTTGCCCGATTCGAAGCGCTGCGCGAGTTCCGCGGACGGGAGCGCCTTGCATACGAGCCAGCCCTGAATTTGATCGCAGCCCATCTGCGTGAGCAGTTCGCATTGAGCCTCCGTCTCGACGCCCTCGGCGACGAGTTCGAGCTTGAGCGTGCGCGCGAGACCTACCACGGCATTCACGATCGCCTGATCGTTGCGCGAGGTGAGCAGGTTCTCGACGAAGCTGCGGTCGATCTTCAGTTTCGACAACGGGAAGCGCTGCAGGTAGGCAAGACTCGAATAGCCGGTGCCGAAGTCGTCGACCGCGAACGAGATGCCGAGCGCCGTGAGGTCCTCGAGCAGCGTCTTCGCATGCTGCGGATCCTGCATGAGCAGGCTCTCGGTGATCTCGAAGACGAGCCGCCGCGGATCGACGCCGCTCAGCTCGATCGCCTCCTCGACGCTTTCCTTGAAGCGCAGATTGCGGAACTGCTGCGGCGACACGTTGACCGCGATGTATTGCAGCGAAATACCCTGTTCGTCCCATTGCATCAATTGCATGCAGGCGGCCTTCAGCACCCAGTTGCCGAGATAATTAATCAGGCCGACGGATTCTGCAAGCGGGATAAATGTCGAGGGCGGAACGAGCCCGTGCACGGGATGCTGCCAGCGCATCAGCGCCTCCACGCCCACGACGCCGCGCGTCGCGCTGCTCGTGATCGGCTGGAAGTGCAGCGAGAACTCGCCGTTGCGCACGCCGTCGTAGAGATCCGATTCGAGTTTCAGGCGCTGGGCGTCGGCCGGGTCGTTGTCGGGGACATGCAGCATCAGCGTGTTGCCGCCCGCGGCCTTCGCGCGCTGCAGCGCCTGGTCGGCGCGGCGGATCAGCGGCGTGCCGTCCGGATGCAGGGCCTCGTTGCCCGTGCGCCCGGACGGATCGTCGGGATAAAACGCGATGCCGATGCTCGCCGAAAGGTGCACCGGCTGATTGTGAAACGTATAAGGCTGCAGGATCGAGGCCAGCAGACGCTGGGCGAGCGCCTCGGCGCCGACGCGCACGTCGCCCGCGACGGAGCCGGGCGGCGGCGTGATGACGATCGCGAATTCGTCGCTGCCTGTGCGCGCGATCAGTTCGCCCTGCAGCGTGAGGTGGCCGAGGCGGCGCGCGGTTTCGCGCAGCAGCTCGTCGCCGGCCTCGTAGCCGAGCGCGCGGTTCACGCGCTGATAGTCGTCGAGGTCGAGCAGAAGCAGCGCCACCGGCACGCCGCGCTGGTCGGCTTCGTTCTGGAACCGGTCGAGCGCGGGCAGGAGCGCCGTCTCGTTGGGCAGGCCGGTCAGCAGGTCGTGGTGCAGCGCATGCGTGAGGCGCTCCTCCGAGCGTTGCCAGGTCGACACGTCGAAGCCCGCCACCGCGAAGCCGTCCTTGCCCGCGTACTGCGCGCGCTGGACGCGCAGCGCGACCGGCACCGGATAGGTGAGCGCCCTCATGAGGTCGACGGTGTCGCTCTCGACGGCGCCCGTCATGGCCGCGCGCTCGAACAGCGTGTCGATGCGCGGCTGGTGGGCCGGCGCGACGATGTCGTGCAGCGTGGCGCCGAGCAGGAATTCGCGGTGATACGCCGCGAAGCGCAGGCTCGCGTCGGAAACGTAGAGGAAGCGCAGGTTCCGGTCGAGGTGGACGAGGAAGTCGACCGCGCACGCGGTGTCCTCGAACGAGCGCGAGACGGCGTCCGGACCGGCGGACGCCAGTGCTGCGGGCACCGGGGCGCGCGGAATGCGGGGGCCGTCGCCGGACTGCCGGCCAAGCGCGCGAAGCCGCTCGACGACCGTGCGTACCCACCCCGGACGGGACGCCGTGGTCGTGTTCGCTTCCATGTCTGTCGCTGACAACCCTTGTTCCATTCAGCCTTTACGTGGCGTGTGTCGTTCGCTGGGCGTCCCGGGGACGTTGCTCTGCCTGGTTTTCAGACGCGGCTCAGGCTCTATTCAAACCCTGCTTATGCGATCGGGATCGGGCTAAGCCCGCCCATCAGAGTTTGATATCGGCCCCCGGAAGGAATTCTTTAGCGCGCGTGGCGAAAAATCGCTGCGGCGCAAGGCCCATATTATCCGGTGTTGTGACAATGCTGCACAGGTGCGCGGATTCGGCTAAAGTGGCGCCGTTCCGAACGTTGCACGCCGCGCAATAAACGTGCGTGGCATGCAACTGGCGCAACCGGCCGATCGGGATGTTGCGTCGCAGAACCCTTTCATCCGCACCCTCCGTACGAGACATCCGCCATGTCCGAAGAATCATCGCCAGCGACAGCGTCCCCGGCCAGCACCGCCGCACAGGGCGGCGCCGGCCGGGGCGCACGGCAGTCCGCAGCGGCCGCGCAGCCGTTCGTCTACCTCGGCCGCCAGCCGATCCTCGATCGCGGCGGCGCGCTCACGGCCTACGAACTGCTCTTTCGCGGCGGGGCGGAAAACAGCGCGAACGTCGTCGACGACCGGCTCGCGACCGCCCAGGTCATGACGCGCACGATGGGGCAGCTCGGCGTGTCCGCGGCGCTCGGCCGCCACTATGGCTACGTGAACGTCGACCGCGAGCTGATTTTCGACGACACGATCCATCTGCTGCCGCCGGGCCGCTTCGTGCTGGAGGTGCTTGAGCACGTGCGTTTCGACGCGGCGCTCGTCGAGCGTCTCGCGCTCTTGCGCGCGTCCGGCTACCGCATCGCGCTCGACGACGTGAGCGCGTTGACCGACAACCTGATGCTGGCGCTGCCGTGCGCGGACATCGTCAAGATCGACCTGCTGCAGACCGGGCGCAGCGAGCTGCCCGGTCTCGTGGCGGCGGTCCGCGCGGCGGGCAAGACGCTGGTCGCCGAGAAAGTCGAGACGGGCGAGGACTTCGAACTCACGCGCGCACTCGGCTTCGATCTTTTCCAGGGTTACTTCTTCGCGCGGCCCCAGGTGCTGCGGGTGCCGGGTGCGCGCGCATCGCGCGTCGCGCTCGTGCGGCTGCTCGCGCTGGTCGCGAGCGACGTCGGCGTGGCCGAACTCGAACGCGAGCTGCGCAACCATCCGAGCGTCGTCGTCCAGTTGCTGCGGCTCGTCAATTCGAGCGCCTATGCGCCGGGGCGGCCGATCGCGTCGCTGCGCGAAGCCGTGCTCGCGGCGGGCACGCGTCAGATCGCGCGCTGGGCCCAGCTTTTGCTCTATGCAAGCGGACGCGATCTGCCGTGGGGTTCGGACCCGCTCGTGCAGCTCGCGGGCACGCGTTCGCACTTCATGGAACTCGCGGCCCGCAGCCTCTACCCGAACAATCCGGATTTTGCCGATGCCGCGTTCATGACCGGTATTTTTTCGCTCGTCCACGTGCTGGTCGGCTCGACGCCAGCGCGCACGCTCGAACGCCTCGGCCTGTCGACGACGATCACCCAGGCCGTGGACGGTCACCACGGCGAAATGGGCGCGCTGCTGCGCGTGGCATTGAGCGCCGAGCGCGGCGACGACGCGGCGGCGCAGGCGGTCGTCGACGAGGCGGGCGGGCCGTTCGCGGCGCTCACGCCGACGCTGCTCGCCGAGCTGAACCTGTGGGCCGGCGCGTGGTTCTCGACGATCGCGGCTGCCGACGAGACGCCTTAAGGCCGCGCGCTTCATAGCCGCTTCATAGCCGCTTTATAGCCGCTTCATGACCGCGTTATAGCGGTTCGAGGGTACGAGACGGCGTTCTGCACGCGCCGTCATAGTGTGGTCCAATGAATCTTCGCCGGTCGAGCTGGCGCGCACCCCGCGCCCGGCCGGCGAACTTCGGAGAGGACGATCGACATGAAATCCAGATTCATCGCGATGGGCGCCGCGGCGCTCGTCAGCGCGGGACTCGGCCTGTTTTCGCTCAGCGCCGCGGCCACGCTCAAGCCCGGCGATCCGGCGCCGGACTTCACGACGCAGGCATCGCTCGGCGGCAAGACGTACACCTATTCGCTCGCCCAGCAACTGAAGAAGGGGCCGGTGGTGGTGTACTTCTATCCGGCCGCCTTCACGAAGGGCTGCACGATCGAAGCGCACGAATTCGCCGAGGCCGTCGACGAATACAAGAAGCTCGGCGCGACGGTGATCGGCGTGTCGCACGACAACATCGACACGCTGACCAGGTTCTCGGTGAGCGAGTGCCGCAGCAAGTTCCCGGTGGCCGCCGACGAAGATTCGAAGATCATCAAGGCGTACGACGCGTCGATGCCGATGCACGAAGCGATGGCGAACCGCGTGTCGTATGTGATCGCGCCGGACGGCAAGATCATCTATGAATACACGAGCCTCGCGCCGGACCAGCACGTCGCGAACACGCTGCGCGCGTTGAAGGAGTGGAGCGCGCAGCATTCGCAGTAACGCGTGGCAACAGAGGCGGCGTGCCGCCTTCGCCGAACGCGCATCTTTATCCTCGCTCGCGGCATGAACGCGAGCGCCCGATGAAAACGGGCGGCCTGCGTGAACTGCACACAGGCCGCCCGTTTTTACATCGCTTCCACTTCCCGCAGACTCATTCCGCCGCCGCAGGGGTGGGCTTCGCGCGCCGCTTCTCCCACCGCACGCGCAGCCGGTCCATGTAGAGATAGACCACGGGCGTCGTATAGAGCGTAAGCATCTGGCTCACGATCAGCCCGCCCACGATGGAGATGCCGAGCGGCGCACGCAGCTCCGCGCCTTCGCCGCGCCCGAACGCGAGCGGCACTGCGCCGAGCAGCGCCGCGCACGTCGTCATCATGATCGGGCGAAAGCGCAGCAGACAGGCCTGATAGATCGCATCGTGCGAATTGAGGCCCTGGCGCGACGCCTCGATGGCGAAGTCCACCATCATGATCGCGTTCTTCTTTACGATGCCGATCAGCAGGATCACGCCGATCAGCGCGATGATGCTGAACTCCGTCTTGAAGAGCAGCAGCGCGAGCAGCGCGCCGACGCCGGCCGAAGGCAGCGTCGAGAGGATCGTGAGCGGATGGATGTAGCTCTCGTAGAGGATGCCGAGCACGATGTACACCGCCGCGAGCGCTGCGAGGATCAGGAGCGGCTGGTTGTCGAGCGACTGCTGGAACGCTTGCGCCGTGCCCTGGAAACTGCCGTGGATCGTCGAGGGCATGCCGATCCTGGCCATCGTGTCGTAGATCGCGGCGGTCGCGTCGGAGAGCGACTTGCCGGGCGGCAGGTTGAACGAGATCGTCGAGGCGACGAACTGGCTCTGGTGATTGACCGAGAGCGGCGTCGTGCCGGGCCCGAACGAGGCGACGGCCGAGAGCGGGATCATCGTCTCCTTCGCCGTGGACACCGCCGCGCCCGACGATGCGCTCGACTTGCCGCTCGCCGCGATCGAGTTGTTCGCGAGATTGCGCGCGGAGTCGGCGGCGACGGTGGCTGCGCTCGTTGTCGTGCTCGTGGTTTTACCCGCGGCCGGACCGCTCACCGTGCCCGCCGTCGCGTTGGTGCTCTGCGCGCCGCTCGCCGAGCCGCCCGACGTGCTCACCCAGATATCGTCGAGCATGTCCGGGCTCCGCCAGTACTTCGGCGCGACTTCCATCACGACGTGATACTGGTTGAGCGGGTTATAGATCGTCGAGACCTGGCGCTGGCCGAACGCGTCGTAGAGCGTGTTGTCGATCTGCGAGGGCGTGACGGACAGGCGCGCGGCGCTCGCGCGGTCGATGTTGACCATCGCTTCGAGCCCGCCTTGCTGCTGGTCCGAGTTCACGTCCGCCAGTTCGGGGCGCGCCTGCAGGGCTTCCGTGAGCTTCGGCCCCCACTTGTAGAGGTCCGACGTGTTGTCGGCGAGCATCGTGAACTGGTATTGCGCGTTCGACTGCCGGCCGCCCACGCGGATGTCCTGCACCGATTGCAGGAATGTGCGCGCGCCCGCCACGCTGGAGAGCGGGCCGCGCAACTGCGCGATCACCTGGTCGGCGTTGAGCTTGCGCTCGCTCTTCGGCTTGAGCGACACGAACATGAAGCCCGAGTTGGTCGCGCGTCCGCCCGAAAAGCCCGCCACCGATTCGACGGCCGGATTCGCCTGCACGATCCGCATCATCTCCGCGAACTTCACCTTCATCGCCTGGAACGACGTGGACTGGTCGGCCTGGATGCCGCCGATGAGCCGCCCCGTGTCCTGCTGCGGAAAGAAGCCCTTAGGCACGATCACGTAGAGCGCGATGTTCAGCGCGATCGTGGCGATCAGCGTGAGCAGGATCAGGAACGGATGCGCGAGCGCCCAGCCGAGCGTGCGCTCGTAGCCGTGCTGCATGCGCTGGAAGCCGCGTTCGAGCCACTGCGCGAAGCGGCCCTCGTCCTTTTTCTCGTGCGGCCGTTCGAGCAGGCGCGAGCACATCATGGGCGTGAGCGTGAGCGAGACGACGAGCGACACCGCGATCGCGAGCGACAGCGTGAGCGCGAACTCTCGGAAAAGCCGCCCGACGATGCCGCCCATCAGCAGGATCGGCAGGAACACGGCGACGAGCGAGACGCTGATCGACAGCACCGTGAAGCCCACTTCGCGCGCGCCGAGCAGCGCGGCCTGCATGCGCGGCACGCCGTTCTCGATGTGCCGCGAGATGTTTTCGAGCACGACGATGGCGTCGTCGACGACGAAGCCCGTCGCGATGGTGAGCGCCATCAGCGAGAGGTTGTCGAGCGAGAAGCCCATCAGGTACATCGCCGCGAACGTGCCGATGATCGAGATCGGCACGGCCACGCTCGGAATCAGCGTCGCGCGCCAGTTGCGCAGGAACAGGAACACGACCATGACGACGAGCGCCACGGCGATCATGAGCGTGCGCTCGGTGTCCTTCAGCGACGCGCGGATCGTCACCGAGCGGTCCGATGCGGGCGTCACGTCGACGTCGGCGGGCAGCGACGCCTTCAGTTGCGGCAGCATCGCGATCACGCGGTCCACGGTCTCGATGATGTTCGCGCCCGGCTGGCGATAGATGATCACGAGCACCGAGCGCTTGCCGTTGGCGAGGCCGATGTTGCGCAGATCCTCGACCGAATCGACGACGTCGCCCACGTCCGAGAGCTTCACGCCTGCGCCGTTGCGGTACGCGACGACGAGGTCCTTGTACTGGCTCGCCTTGCTCGCCTGGTCGTTCGTGTAGAGCTGGAAGCGTTGCGGGCCGAACTCGATGTCGCCCTTCGGGCTGTTCGCGTTGGCCGAGGCGAGCGCCGCGCGCACGTCTTCGAGGCCGATGCCGTAGTGAAAGAGCGCGTGCGGCTCCAGCTCGACGCGCACGGCCGGATTCGCCGAGCCGCTCACGTCGACTTCGCCCACGCCGTCCACCTGCGAGAGCGACTGCTGCAGCACCGTCGCCGCCGAATCGTAGAGCTGGCCGGCCGACAGCGTCGGCGAGGTGAGTGCGAGGATCAGGATCGGCGCGTCGGCGGGATTGACCTTATGGTAGGTCGGGTTCTGCCGCAGGCTCGTGGGCAGGTCCGCGCGCGCCGCGTTGATGGCGGCCTGCACGTCGCGCGCGGCGCCGTCGATGTCGCGGTTCAGGCCGAACTGCAGCGTGATGCGCGTCGTGCCGACCGAACTCTGCGACGTCATTTCGCTCACGTCGGCGATGCTGCCGAGGTGGCGCTCCAGCGGGCTCGCGACGCTCGTCGCGACGGTGTCGGGGCTCGCGCCCGGCAACTGGGCCTGCACGGAGATGGTCGGGAAGTCCACCTGCGGCAAGGGCGCGACGGGCAGCTTCGTGAACGCGAAGATGCCGGCCAGCGCGATGCCGAGCGCGAGCAGCGTCGTCGCGACGGGCCGGGCGATGAACGGGCGTGACAGGTTCATCGCGTCATTGCTCCGCGTTCGGCGAAGGCGCCGGGGGCGTCGGAGGCGTCGAGGGCGAGTCGCCGCCGAAGCGCTTTCTCAGCCGTTGCGCGATCGAGTCGAACGCGAGGTAGATCACGGGCGTCGTGAAGAGCGTGAGCGCCTGGCTCACGATCAGGCCGCCCGCGATCGCGATGCCGAGCGGGCGGCGCAATTCCGAGCCCGCGCCGCTGCCGAGAATCAGCGGCAGCGCGCCGAGCAGTGCCGCCATCGTCGTCATCATGATCGGACGAAAGCGCAGCAGGCACGCCTGATAGATCGCCTCGCGCGGCGGCTTGCCTTCCTGGCGTTCGGCTTCGAGCGCGAAGTCGATCATCATGATCGCGTTCTTCTTGACGATGCCGATGAGCAGCACGATGCCGATGATCCCGATGATGTCGAGATCGTGGCCCGTGAGGATCAGCGCGAGCAGCGCGCCGATGCCGGCCGACGGCAGCGTCGAGAGAATCGTGATCGGGTGGACGAAGCTCTCGTAGAGCACGCCGAGCACGATGTACATCGTCACGATGGCCGCGAGGATCAGGAATAGCTCGTTTGCGAGCGATGCCTGGAACGCGAGCGCCGCGCCCTGGAAGCGCATCTGGAACGACCCGGGCAGGCCGATATCCTTCCCGGCCGCTTCGATCGCCTTCACCGCCGCGCCGAGCGAGGCGCCGGGCGCGAGGTTGAACGAGATCGTCGTGGCCGGGAACTGCGAGAGGTGCGAGACGAGCAGCGGCGCGGGGCGCTCATGGAACTTCGCGATGGCCGAGAGCGGCACCTGGCCCGTCGTCGAGGTCGAGGAGGGCAGGTAGATCGCGTCGAGCGCGTCGGTGTACTGCTGCAGTTGCTGATCGGCTTCGAGGATCACGCGGTACTGGTTCGACTGCGTGAAGATCGTCGAGATGATGCGCTGGCCGAACGCGTCGTAGAGCGCGTTGTCGACGGTCGCGGGCGTGATGCCGTAGCGCGCCGCGCTCGCGCGGTCGATCTCGACGAACACCGACTGGCCCTGGTCCTGCAGGTCGGTCGCGACGTCGGCGAGTTCGGGCGCCTGTTGCAGGCGCTGCACGAGCTTCGGCACCCACGTCGTGAACTCCGCGATGTTCGGCGTCGTGAGCATGAACTGGTACTGCGTCGGGCTCACCGTCGAGTCGATCGTGAGGTCCTGCACGGGCTGCATGTAGAGCGACGCGCCCGGCACGTGCGCGACACCCTTTTGCAGGTCGCGGATGATCTCGCTCGCGCTCTCGCTGCGGTCGTCGCGCGGCTTCAGGTTGATCAGCATGCGGCCGCTGTTCAGCGTGATGTTCGTGCCGTCCACGCCGATAAACGAGGTGAGGCTCTCCACGTTGTCGTTCTTGAGGATCTCGGCTGCGAGCGCCTGCTGCCGCCCGGCCATCGATCCGTACGACACCGACTGCGGCGCCTGCGTGATCGCCTGGATCACGCCGGTATCCTGCACCGGGAAGAAGCCCTTCGGCACGACCACGTAGAGGAGGCCGGTGAGCACGAGCGTCGCGAGGAACACGAGCATCGTGAGGCGCTGATGGTTCAGCACCCACTGGAGCGCCACGCCGTAGCGGTCGATCACGTACTCGAAGAACCGGTGCACGCGCGCCTCGAAGCGGTGGCTTTCGAGCGGCGGCGTGTGACGGAGCATCTTCGCGCACATCATCGGGACGAGCGTGAGCGACACGATCGCCGAAATCACGATGGTCACCGCGAGCGTGATCGCGAACTCGTGGAAAAGGCGGCCCACCACGTCGCCCATGAAGAGCAGCGGGATCAGCACCGCGATCAGCGAAACCGTCAGCGAGATGATCGTGAAGCCGATCTGCCGGCTGCCCTTGAGTGCCGCTTCGAGCGCGCTGTCGCCTTCCTCGACGTAGCGCGCGATGTTCTCGATCATGACGATGGCGTCATCGACGACGAAGCCGGTCGCGATGGTGAGCGCCATCAGCGAGAGGTTGTCGAGCGAGAAGCCGAACAGGTACATCACGGCGAGCGTGCCGATCAGCGAGAGCGGCACCGACAGGCTCGGAATCAGGGTGGCGTAGATGTTCGCGAGGAACAGGTACATCACGAGCACGACGAGCACCACCGACATCAGCAGCTCGAACTGCACGTCGCGCACCGAGGCGCGGATGGTCGTGGTGCGGTCGGTGACGATCTGCACGTCGAGCGACGCGGGCAGCGCTTCCTGCAGTTGCGGCAGGATCGCCTTGATGCTGTTCACCACCTGGATCACGTTCGCGCCGGGCTGGCGCTGCACGTTCAGGATGATCGCGGGCGTGCCGTCCACCCATGCGCCGAGCTTCGTGTTTTCCGCGCCCTGCACGATGTTCGCGACGTCGGTCAGCATGACGGGGCGGCCGTTGCGGTAGGCCACCACGGCGCTCTGGTAGGCGCTCGCGTCGGTCAGCTGGTCGTTCGCGTTGATCGTGTACGCGCGCGTCGGGCCGTCGAAGTTGCCCTTCGGCGTGTTGACGTTCAGGTTCGAGATGCTCGTGCGCAGATCGTCGAGATTCAGGCCGTAGGCTGCGAGCGCACGCGGATTCGCCTGGATGCGCACGGCGGGCCGCTGTCCGCCCGAGAGGCTCACGAGGCCCACGCCCGCCACCTGCGAGATCTTCTGCGCGAGGCGCGTGTCGGCGAGATCCTGGATCTCCGTGAGCGGCAGCGTCTTCGACGTGATCGCGAGCGTGAGGATCGGCGCGTCGGCCGGATTCACCTTGGCGTAGATCGGCGGCGCGGGCAGGTCGGAGGGCAGCAGGTTGCCGGCCGCGTTGATCGCAGCCTGCACTTCCTGCTCGGCGATGTCGAGCGGCAGGTCGAGGCTGAACTGCAGCGTGATGACCGACGCGCCCGCCGAACTCTGCGACGACATCTGGTTGAGCGACGGCATCTGCCCGAACTGGCGTTCGAGCGGCGCGGTCACCGCCGAGGTCATCACGTCGGGGCTCGCGCCCGGGTAGAAGGTCTGGACCTGGATCGTCGGGTAATCGACTTCGGGCAGGGCCGACAGCGGCAGGAAATGCAGCGCGACGAGGCCGACCAGCATGATCGCCGCCATCAGCAAGGCGGTGCCGACCGGGCGCAGGATAAAGGCGCGGGAAGGATTCATGCTGGCTTACTGGGCCTCGGCTTGCGATGCCTGGCGGCGATGACCGTGATGCGCGCCCGAGGCGCCGGATGCTCCCGAGGCGCCGGATGCTCCCGAGGCGCCGGATGCTCCGTGCGCATGTTGCGCGTGCTCGGCGGGGATCGTGATCTTCGAGCCTTCGCGCAGGCGGTCCGAGCCGTCCGTCACGACGCGCTCGCCGGCCGCGAGCCCCGAGGCGATGCTCGTGCGCTCGCCATCGACGGGGCCGGGCTTCACGGTGCGCACCGTCACCGTGCTGTCGGGTTTCACGACGTAGACGTATTGCCCCTGCGAGCCGTTGAGCACCGCCGAGGTCGGCACGATCACCGCGTTGTGGAGCGTGTCGACGAGCAGGCGCGCGTTCACGAACTGGTTCGGGAACAGCATCTGGTCCGGATTCTGGAAGCTTGCGCGCAGCTTGACCGTGCCCGTGGTGGTGTCGATCTGGTTGTCGAGGGTCTGCAGGTAGCCGTTCTCAAGCAGCGTCGTGTTGCTGCGGTCATAGGCGGCGACCGGCATTTTCGTGCCCGCGCGCATCTGCTTGAGAATGGACGGCAGATTGTCCTCGGAGGTCGTGAAGATCACGCTGATCGGCTGCAACTGCGTGAGGACGACGATGCCGTTGGTGTCGCCCGGCGTCACGTAGTTGCCCGGATCGACCTGACGCAGGCCCACGCGGCCCGACACCGGCGCCGTGATGCGCGCGTAGGTGAGGTCGAGCTTGTAGGTGTCGATGTTCGCCTGGTCGGACTGGACGGTGCCCTCGTACTGCTTCACGAGCGACGCCTGGGTATCGACCTGCTGGCTCGCGATCGAGTCCTGCGCGAGCAGCGTCTGATAGCGCTTGAGGTCGAGGCGCGCGGTGGCGAGCAGCGCCGAGTCGCGCGCGAGCTGGCCTTGCGCATTCGAGAGCGAGATCTGGTACGGGCGCGGGTCGATCTGCGCGAGCACGTCGCCGCGTTTCACCATCTGGCCTTCCTGGAAGTTCACGCTTTGCAGCGTGCCGGACAGCTGCGTGCGGACCGTGACGTCGGCGAGCGGCGTGACCGTGCCGAGCGCCGTGATGACGATGGGCATGTCGCCGTTCGCGGCGGCTGCCACGCTCACCGGCTGCGCCATGTTCGCCATCGCGCCGGGGCCGCCGCTGCGCATGCGTGAGCCACCCGCGGCACCCTTCGCGCCGCTGGCGGCACCGGCACCGGCACCGGCAGCGCCTGCGCCCGAAGGCGCCTTGTTCCACGGTTGCCAGCGCACCAGCACGACACCGGCCACGACCAGTACGGCGGCGAGGGCGATCAGCTTGCCGCGCCCGCGGCGCGGCGTGGGGGACGGCGTTTCTCGACGAGGCGGTTCCGGGTGCTTTTCTTGATGATCCATCGGTCAGGTCGTTACGGGCAGTCGGGTTGTGCGGATTGTGTGGGTCGAGGCGGCTGCAAGGCGGCATCGGTTGAACGCCTGGCGCGGCGCGTGCCTCGCAGCTCGCTGCGGACTGCCGATGGTACGCGAGTCGCGTGCAAGGCCGGTGTCAGATACCACGGCGATCCGGCGCGCGTCGATGAGGCTGGAGAGACGCGGGCGGCGTGGCGGACGAAGGACAGCCGCAGCGGGCGCAGACAATGCGTTGGCCGCGCAGCCAAAAAGCATGATGCTAGTCGGCGCCTCCGCCAGCGTCCAGTCGCCTATTTTTCGACACATTACGGCGGTTACACGTGTCGTCGTCATGCTGTCCGTGCGTAGCGGCCAGGCTTTGCATGCAAGGCAGGGCGGGCCGCGGCACGGATCGGACAGGCCGGTGTCCGTCGAACGGATGATGCGGGAAAAGCGCTGGAAGATACGCCAAGCTGTCAGTAAATTGTAACAAATCGTCGCAATCGGGAGATTGCGCGAACTGGCGATATTTTGCTTGACGTGGTGGTGAGACGGGTAAAAAATGCAAATATGTTTCGACAAAACCTCGCTGCGTGCGAGGTTTTTAATGGCCTTGCGTTATGCTGATTGCATCATTTCGGTGAGGCACTGCCCTGGCGGCAGTCGACTATCGACTCTCAGGTTCTAGCACGGCCCTCGGAATGGCTAGAACTTTTCAAAGCGTCACGTGAAAGCGTGACGCTTTTTTTTCGTTACCGGTGCACAACAAAGTCTGCAGCAATCGCAAATCGCTCGTTCAAGTACAGCAAAAACTGCGAGGCGCGGAGGCATACGTCAAGTCTGGACGTGGCTCCCTGTTCCTTGACGCGAAGTGCAGTCAGGAGTGTGCGAACTTCGTGCCCGATACCGGTCTTGGGAATTCTCTCGCGCAACGCTTCTATTTCCGTCAAGGGTTTCTGGCCTTCGGCATGCATTTCTGCCAGCAGCTATAGGTCGCGGTCGCAGGTTTCAGATGCGAACGTCTTTCAAAGCCTCGCCTGTCATAGGGTATTTTTTATTTGTATTCCAAAACGTCTTCCTTATTACGCCCTTTGTCCGGAAGCCTATCAGGGGTTTAGTCTGACCAAGACCGCCCTGGAAAAGAGCCGCCTCGACAAGGATCTGGTCGAACTGGTCTGGTTGCGGATGTCGCAAATCAACGGATGCTCGTTCTGTCTGGAAATGCACGCGAAGGCGCTGCGTGCTGGCGGGGTGCCCAATGCCAGGCTGGATAGCCTCGCGGGTTGGAGGGTAGGCGAGCATTTCACCGAACGTGAGCGTGCGGCGTTGGCCGGGACCGAGGCGTTGACCCACGTCGACCAGACGCACGCACCCGATGAAGATTACGAGCCGCTCAAAGCGCATTTCAGCGACGTCGAAATCTCCGACTTGTGCTTTGCGATTGCACTGATGAGCGCATTCAATCGCCTCGCGATCGGTATGCGGCAATAACGGAAGGCGTGCGCCGACAGCAAGACATGTCGGCGTTGCGCCATTGTCATAGACTGCCCCGGAGTGGAATCGTTGCAGAGTGTTTTTCAACCGCGTGCCAGTGGGGGGCGCTTCATACTGACCAGCTCCGTCACCTCATGCAGATCCTCTGCGGACGAGATCGCCACAGTCAACCATTTCCCGTCGGGGTAGGGTCGTGCTTCATCGTAGAGCTTGATCAACTGCGGGCTCCAGGAATAACGCCGCTCCTCAAACTTCTGCCGCTCTGCGCCCCCCAAGACTACGAGAACCGAAAACAGCCTGTATGCCGGCAGCAACGTACAGAGCGCCCTGGTCTTCTTGTAGCGCAGTGACCAACCGCGTTTCTTGCCGCCATAAAGCCAGTCTGGCGCAAAAACACCGGGATAGGACGCCTCGATCCAGATCTGCAGCTTGATCCAACGCTTGAAAGCCTCCGGCCCGATCCAGTCGCGGACAGTCCGTTCATCGGGCGGTGATGATTTGTCGGTGATCCCGTCACCGATTTGGGGGGGTTGTTTCATGTCTCGACAAAGCCTCTTCGTGGAGCCGCCATGCTGTTCTGGCCGCACGTCAAGCAGGAGGCCAGCCCGGCCCAGCGGTTGCTCGCCCGGCAGTTCCACTTTGCCAGTATCGGCGCTAGCGTCCTTGGCGGACGCGGTGGTGAGATCGACGATAGGGCTCATGGTGTCAGTTCTGCATCAGGCAGTTGGGAGCCTCTACTTTAGATCTGCCGATTACGAGATTCGAGACTGAACTGGCTCAATAAAATACCCGAAAGGATCAATGCAGCGCGGGAAGTAACAAGCTGTAGCGCGCGGCTAGCGATATCGGTCGATGATTTCAAACAATCGATCACATGATGTAACAAGGTCCGATTCGGGCGCCGTGGCGACCCCGAGCAACAGGCCGGTTAAGGCCCGGGATGGTGTCGCGAACCACGTAGAAAAAGGGGATGGTGCCATGCCTACGGTCATCGCTTCCCGAACGATTTCCACATCGGGCGCGCCTTTGGGGAGTTTGAGAAGTACTGCCAGGCCGGCATTAACCCACTCCGCGTCGCGCACTCGTAACTGCTCGCATAGCGCGTCACGCTGGGCACAATAGAGACGCTTGAGCCGACGGACGCGCCGGAGGTAGTGGCCATCATGCATAAATCGAGCCGTGGCGAGTTGAACTACGGGTGACGGCGCCGGAGCGAGCGTCGCGACTATCTCGGAGAACGCGGCAGCCAGTTCCGTCGGCACCACGACAAATCCAAGTCTCAGCCCCGGGCTAATAGTCTTGCTGAAAGAACCTATGTGAATAACCCGTTTGCCCTCGCCCAGAGACGCCAGGGCGGGTGCCGGTCTGCCTTCTAGTTGTAGCTCACTGAGGTAGTCATCTTCGATGACCCAGGCGTTGCTCGAAACCGCCCATTCAAGCAGTTGAAGCCGTCGCCTCAAAGACAGGGTCGAGCCCAACGGAGCCTGTTGACCGGGTGTCACCACGGCTAGCGCAGCGTCCACAGCGTTCGCGATTCCGTAGCCTACGTTGACGCCTTCGGCGTCCACCGGCACCGGAACGATGTTCAAACGAGCGAGCTCTAACGCCTTCCGGGTAAGAAGGAAACCAGGCTCTTCCATCCAGACCTTCTTGCCGTCCAAACCCAACACTCGCAGCGCAAGACCTAAGCCGGCGCTGTATCCCGAAGTGATAAACACCTGCTCCAGCGAACAATGGAGGTTTCTCGAGATGGAGAGATAGCCCGCAATCTCCCGGCGCAGTTCGAACTCGCCTCTAGGATCGGGATAGACCAATGACGAGAAAGATCCCGTCTTCAACAGATTGGAAGAGCGCGCACGCGCGAACAGCTTTTCCGGCACGCCTTCCAACGCCGGAATGCCAAGCTGGAAGATCGCTGGCCCAGCCATCATCTCCCGATAGCTTCTCATGAAAGCTCCGGACACCGACGCTTCGGGTTGAGCCGTAGCCATGTGGAGCCTCGGTGCGACGCGGGTGCCTCTCGCTCCGAATGTTTCGATCATCTGGGCGTCGGATAACCGTTCATACGCCGCTTGAACCGTGCCGCGCGCCACGCCGAGGCGTGCGGCCAGGGCTTGCCACGAAGGCAATCGAGTGCCAGGCGCAAGCAGGCCTGATTCGATTGCTCTGCTAATACTCGTGCGAATCTGTTCCGACAAGGGCAGCTTCGCTTTCCGATCGAGCTGAATCTGAAGGGCTGAATCCATATTTCTGGTACACACGCGAAGGGGAAATCCTGGTTCTTCAATTCATACCGTCGATGGTACAAAATTCAAACGTCAACATCGGGAAATCCAACGATGATCGTTCGTCCGATTCTCACGGGTAAAGCATGAACAAGTCGCAGAAGGTTGTCGTCATCACCGGTGCTTCACAAGGCATCGGCGCCAAAATTGTCGAGGCATTCCGAAAGCTCGACTACCGCATAATCGCGACCTCACGTTCGATCAAGCCTTCGGATGACGAGAATATCCTTGGCATCGCCGGCGACATCGGCGACCCCGCAACGGCACAACGCGTCATTTCCGAGGGCGTCGCACGGTTTGGCCGGATCGATACGCTGGTGAACAATGCCGGCATCTACATCGGAAAGCCTTTCACCGAAAACACCGCGGAAGACTATGCCGCTGTAATGAAGGTGAACATGGCGGGCTTCTATCACATCACGCAGCTCGCGATCGCCGAGATGGAAAAGCATTCGAGTGGCCACGTGGTGAGCGTCACTGCCAGCATAGATCAGGTCGCAATCAGTGGGGTCTATTCGGTCCTGGCCGCGCTGACGAAGGGCGGCATCAACGCTGCCACGAAGTCGCTGGCGATCGAGTACGCGAAGAAAGGCATTCGTGTGAACGCCGTGGCTCCTGGGAACATCAAGACGCCCATGCACGCGCCTGAAATTCACGAAGCGCTGGGAGCTTTCAACCCTATCGGACGCCTCGGTGAATCAAGCGATATCGCCGACGCCATCCTCTTTCTCGACTCCGCACCGTTCATCACTGGAGAGATCCTGCATGTCGACGGTGGGCAAAGTGCCGGCCATTGAGATGCGCTATGAGGAGTTGTGTCGCGACTTGACCAGCAGTCCGGCTGACTAGCACCGCGAAGCCGACCGATCCGGATGGCCCCGCGAAGGGTACGAGGCGTCACTGCAGCGCCGCGAGCTTTGCTGCGGCATCCCGGAGCGCCGTGCGCAGCCCCTCTTCAACCACGGGGTGATAGAACGGCATGGCCAGCATCGCATCGACGGTCAGACCCATCTGCAGGCTCCATGCGAGCAGGTGGCCGATATGTTCGGCCGAGGGGCCCAGCATCTCCGCGCCGACAAATCGCCGCGTCGCGCGATCGACGTAGACATGCGCACGCCCCTGATTCTTCAGCATCACGCGACTGCGGCCCTGGTCCTCGAAACTCACTTCGCCGGTCACGAAGCTGTCCGCGGGTAACTCGCGATGGTGTGCGCCCACGAGCGCGATCTGAGGGTCGGAGAACACGACCGCGAGCGGTGCCCGCCGTTCGATTTTCACCACGTCGGGAAATCGTGCCGCGTTGCGTCCCGCTGCGCGGCCTTCGTCGGCCGCTTCGTGCAGGAGCGGAAGGATACCGTTCGCGTCACCCGCGATGAACACCGGGTGTCCGTCGACCTGCAATGTATGCGGGTCGAACCGGGGTACACCGTGCTCGCCGAGTTCGATCGATGTGTTTCCCAGTCCGAGATTCCCGACATCAGCGTGCCTGCCGGTGGCTGCGAGCACGTATTCGTAGGTATCCTCGGTAGTGGTTCCATCGGCGCGGCGATAGCGCAGCCTCACGCCGTCGTCAACGCGCGTTGCACTCAGCATCGTGCCACGCGGTTCGAAATGAAATGCTTCGCCGAAGATCGCGCGGGCGGTCTCCACGAGCTTCGGGTCGGTCAACTGTCCGACGCTGCCGCGCCCGCCGTACACGCTTGCGCGTACGCCGAGCCGCGCGAGCGCCTGCCCGAGTTCGAGGCCTATCACGCCGGGGCCCATCACTGCGACGCTGCGCGGCAGGGTCGTCCATTCGAACACGTCATCGTTCACCACCAGACGATCGCCAAGCCCGCTCAGCACCTCCGGTACGACAGGCTTCGAGCCCGTGGCAATCACTACGCTCGCGGCGTGCACCCGAGTGTGGTCGCCCACCTGCAGCAGGCCGTCGTCGACGAAACGCGCGTACCCCACCAGTCGGTCCTCCGGCGGTAGCGCTTCCACGCCATCGACCACGAAGCCGACAAAACGGTCCCGTTCGCGCCGCAAGCGCGCCATCACCGCTTCGCCATCGACCTGAACGCTACCCACGCTGATGCCGAACGGTGCTGCATGGCTTGCCGCGTGCGCAGCTTCGGCGGCCGCGATCAGGAGCTTCGACGGCATGCAGCCTACGCGTGCGCAGGTCGTGCCGTACGGGCCGCCTTCAATGATTGCGGCAGTGGCGCCTTCTGCACGAGCCGCGCGATAGGCGCCCAGCCCCGCAGTGCCCGCGCCTATGATGGCGACGTTCGTGTTTATCGTGCGCATTACCCAACTCCTCATCGAGTGGCCGGATGTGACGGATGGTGTCTTGCATTCCTGGAGCAAGTCATCCGTTACGGCCTGGGCTTAGTTTAGGTAAGGCGCATCCGCTCGTGAATGCCTCAAAGGCGCAATATGCTGCTCAATCGTCTCATGTGGCTCTATTCTTGGTACACACGAAAACGGGAGATCTTGGTTCTTTAGTTCATACCATCGATGGTACAAAATTTAAACGTCAACACGGAGAGACCTGACCATGATCGTTCGTCCGATTCTGACTGCGGTTTTCGCGACATTCGCCATTTTCGCCAGCGCTGGCGCTGTGGCTCATGGGTCCAGCGAAATTGTGAAGCCGAATTTTGAACAGACGATTCCCAATCTGCCGGGCAAATCGCTCGTCGCCGTGGAAGTTGAGTACCCGCCGGGAGCCGCTTCGGTACCTCACGTCCACGCGAAGTCCGCATTCATTTACGCATATGTGGTATCAGGCGCAGTCGAATCGAAGGTGAACGATGGCGAGGTGCGCGTGTACCACGCCGGCGAGAGCTGGTCCGAGCCGCCCGGCGCGAGCCATCCGGTAAGCCGGAACGCGAGCAAAACCAGACCCGCGAAGCTGTTGGCGGTATTCGTCGTCGATAGCAACGAAAAGGAACTGACCACACCGGTCAGGTAAGCATGATCCGGAAGTGCGAAATGAGCGCGCGGACCTAAAAAATCTGGTTGGGTTTCGGGTACCAAGCCCGGATGCACTCAGGGGTAGAGGTGTGGGAACGTATCCGGGCTCTTCGAACGTTCTGACCTGTTCTCCGGACGAGCCTGCGCGCTACGCGTCAGATCAGCTTTCGCACTGAGGTCATGTGGCGCGTATGACCGGTGTGGAACTGCAATAGGTTGCTTGAACATTTCGAGTTTCCGAATTCCTATGTCCCAAGCCGATTCACTGAGCCAACTCCTGCAAATGATCACCGTCACGGGTCAACTGGAGGTCCGTTGCACCTACGGTGCGCCGTGGGATGTGACTTGGGCTCGGTCCGCCGCGCACGAGATCCCGTACCACGTCGTACTCGAGGGTCGCGCCGTTCTTGAGGATACCGGGACGGGAATGACCAGGGATCTCGTGAGCGGGGATATCGTGTTGCTACCTCATGGGGCGGCGCACGTGCTGCACGATGGCAGCGGGCATACACCGGGCCGCACCTGCAATCGCCAGGGTTCCGGAGGATGGACGCGCAGCGAGAATGAAGGTCAGGGTGAGCGTCTGGACATGCTGTGCGGACGATTTTTCATCCGGCCGCCCCATGATCGTCTGATTCGCGATTACCTGCCCACGACGCTCACAGTACGGTCCGTGGACGGCGGTGGCGAAGAGGGCATCGGGTCTGCTTCGAACCAGCTGGCCGGGCTCGTCGGGCTGATGCGCATGGAGTCCGCGGGCGATAAACCAGGCGGCTACGCCATCCTCAACGCGCTGACCTCGGCGCTGTTCACCTTGGTGCTGCGCGCGGCGAGCGAATCCGGGCAAGCTCCGGCGGGCCTGCTGGCACTGGCCGGTCATCCGCGACTGGCCCCGGCCATTTCAGCGATGTTCGCCGATCCGGCTCGATCGTGGAGCCTGCCCGAGTTGGCCGACCTGTGCAGCATGTCACGGGCCACCTTCATGCGGCACTTTCAGGACAAGCTGGGACGCTCGGCCACCGAACTGCTGACCGATATCCGCATGACCCTGGCTGCCAACGAACTGAAGAAGCCGGCGATGAGCACCGAGGCTGTGGCCGATTCAATCGGGTATCGATCCGTGGCGGCATTCCGGCGCGTGTTCACCGACAAGATGGGGATGACGCCGGGACAATGGCGCCGTCTGGCGAACGCAGTCGAATAACGCGCTTCGCTTTCGGTCTGTGGCCTGAATGAGGCGCTAGACGCGCCGACGCCACTTCTCGCACACGAGCGACCCTCAACGCGCTCGCCTGTATCTGCAGGCACCCGAATCTCGATCTCAACGGGACGAGACGGCTCGCGCTGCGCGGTCCCACAACCGCAGATCGAGCACTTCACTGTTTGATCCTTTCAGGCATTTTATTGAGCAAACGTAGTCTCGAAATCGGTATCCAGTCGCTCTAAAGTGGAGACTCCTAACCAGCCGATGAAAGAGTCACGCCATGAGTCGCATCGCTATTCCTGACATCACGTCCGCCACCGGCGCCACCGCCGATGTCTATGCGCGGGTAAAGAAGATTTCCGGTGGTCGTGTCCCCAACACGTACGCCGCGTTGGGCCACCTTGTACCGGCGTCTTTGGCTGCGGTGCTCGACGCCCAAGGCACCTTGAACTCGGGCAGCCTGAGCCGGCAAGAGCACGAAACCATCAAGCTGTTAGTCAGTGAGAAGACAGGTTGCGACGTTTGTGTGGCCTCGCACAGTTTCGTGGGCAAATTGGTAGGCCTGCCGGTCGATGCGCTGCGTGCCATTCGTGCGGGGCAGCCCACGGGCGACGCCAAACGCGACGCCCTGGTGCGCTTCGTGTCCCACTTGCATACCACGAGCGGCACGATCAGCGAAGACGAGTTTAATGCCATCCGTGCGGCCGGCTACACCGACACCCAATTGGCGGAGATCTCGCTGACCATCGCGCTGGGCATCTTCGCCAATACCTTCAATCGTATCAACGGCACAGACGTCGACTTTCCGCCAGTCGATTAAGCCGCCTTGCCGGGCGTGCGTGGCATCACTGATCCAGATTTCGCCCAGCAGCACATGGATGTAACGCGCACCCATTCCGGGTCTTCGGGACGCTAGAAATGATCGGCGGCTCGATTAGCAACACGTGAAATTCCCCCTTAACGAAGGCAGAACTCAATGGAATCGGATATCAAAATGAGCTCGCGTGCAAATCAGGTCCGTCTACAAATCGCTGAAAAGAGCGTTGGATCGCTCTCTCTTCTGGCCCTGCTCCGGTGGGCGCTGGTCGTCATCTTTCTTTGGTTCGGCGGTATGAAGTTCACCGCGTACGAAGCCAACGGCATCGCTCCGTTCATCGTCAACAGCCCGGTCATGATCTGGCTGCACACCCTGTTCGGAGTTCAAGGTGCAAGCGACGTCATAGGTGTGCTTGAACTGTCGACCGCCGCGGCTCTGATTGTCGGAGCCTTCCAGCCCATATTCTCCGCGTTGGGAGCGGCGATGTCGGCTGCAACCTATCTGATCACGCTCACTTTCTTCTTGAGCACACCCGGCGTTGCAGAAGCGACAGCGGGAGGTTTTCCGGCCATTTCAGCGCTGCCCGGCCAGTTCCTTCTTAAGGATCTTGTTCTGCTGGCTGCATCGCTTTGTCTCCTTCTGGCGTCTATCCGGGGCCCGAGGTCAAGCACCCAGAAGTAGTGAGGGGTTGCTGAACAAAATTAACGACGATTGCACTTTGGGTGGGTTCAATGTCTTTCTCCAATATCGAGGACAAATTCAGTGGAATTTGGCGGCGCGTGCTTAATGGGATGTCGCTGAACGCCTTGACACCGGAACTCATCGAAAAATGGGCTACTGACAAGCGGCTCATCAATCCGGTCGCGAAGCTTGCAGACGTCGGCGCTTTCCATACGACGCCGTGCATTGCCCTGACCGTCGAAGGTGGCAAAGCATGCTTCCCGACCATTCCGGTTTCCGGCGATGAAAACTGGCAAATACGGCGAAAACAACACGACGATCTTCCGTCAAACATGTGACGAGAGCGCGAGCGCTCGATTTTTTCAAATATCACACGTCAACGGTTTATACGTTGGCTTTCCAGGCGGTTTGCATCGAACAGATCTTGCGTCTCGCTCGCAGCCTTAAAGAGGTCGTGCCGTTGGCGCAGGAAGCTTATCCAGAGGCATATAGCGGTTATTGGGCTACCAGTGTCGGAGCGTTGATCAGGGCGATGGAAGGCAGCCTGACAAGAATTGTCTCTGATCTGGGGACTAAGGCTACTGCGTCGGACAAGATTGATCATGCAGTGAACCGCGCGATCGAAACTGCTGCGCGACTACGTTTTGACCATATATGGGTGCCGCCAGAATATAAGATTTGTGACTATCTATTCGGGCAGGACGAGCGTGTTTTCGCCTTTGAGACATTTCGGAGGTGGCTCAAGAACCATTTTTTCTGCAATACCGACGAATACCCGGGGGGTGATCTGGCTGAATCGGCACATGTTTGCAAACGGCACCGCGGCGTCATGGCAGTAACCGGCGAATTTCGCTCGGATGGTGGTCGCGCTTGCGACACTTGCGGCCATCGAATCCTGGTACGATGCCTCTCATAGCGTGCCCGTACGGAACGTGCGATGGATTCGGTGTCGCGAGGCAGCCCCGCATGGAAGCCGCCTCGCGGCACACCGATTTCATCGCACATTGGATTCACAAGGCAAATACCCAATCACTCAGGGTTTGCATTGGGTGCAATCGTCGGAGCCGACTTGTCGGGCTGCAACGAGCGGCCGGTGTTCGCGGCAGCTGCGCGGGCCTGCGCTGCCCACAGGTCGCTCGGATACTTGTTGTCGTGACCAGCCGGTTTGTAACCGGCCTTCACGAGTTGGGCCAACTCTTCGCGCACCTGCGTACGTGTGACGGGCCCATTCGGTTGTTGAGCGAACGAAAGGGCCGGTACAAGAAGTGCGGTCGCCAGCGCGACCTGTTTAAGTTTCCGGTTCATGGTCTATGCCTCCAGCGAAAACATATCGCCGCTGCGGACCCGGGGTGGGCTCGTAGCTGGCAGGCATAGCGTGACAGCTCAGACTTACGGAATGGTTAACGCCACAAGAGCGTCAGCGGGGAACCGCTCGATGCGGATTGGCCTGAAAAACAGGGGGTGGAGAACGGCGCATTCTGTCTGCTTCCGAAGCCGGATGGACTCGGCCCAGCTCCGGAAACCAGGCTAACTCGCGAAGCCGATCATTGAGTCTGGAGGTACGACTCGACCTCTTCTTCCTCTTTTCCTGCGAACCAGCGCTTGCGCATTGGCGAGAGAATCAGCCTGGCCGACACGCCAGCGACGATTGACACGATGGCGGAGCCGATCAGCACATGCTCCCACGATCCGCCGGCAGCAACCAGCGACGCGACCGGCACGAGCAACGAAGCGGTGCCCTTGGCCGTATAGAGCGTGCCCGCATTCGATGACGCGTATTTGCTGCCGAACGTATCGGCGCAGATTGCGGGGAAGATCGAGAAAATTTCACCCCAGCACAGGAAGATCAGCGGAGCGAAGATAAGGAATGCATAGGGGTTGTGCCCGAAAGCGTTCATTCCGAGCAACGCGAGACCTTCGCCTGAGAACACGATCAGCATGGTGTTTTCGCGGCCAATCTTGTCGGACAGGAAACCGCATAGGGGTCGCGTCAATCCGTTGAGCAGATTGTCGACCGATAGCGCGAGCGTCAACAACGGCAACGTCACGCCAAAGAATGCGACAGGGAGTTTGGCGAAGCCAAATGATTTCGCAATCGGGCCGAGTTGCGCCGTAGCAATGAGGCCGCCGGCGGCGACGAGCACGAATAGCAGATAGATGACCCAGAAGAGCGGCGTTTTAACCATCTGACCCGGCGTGTAATCGACTTTGCTCGTCACGACGCGTGAAACGGGCTTGATGCCGGGCGCCGGATTCGGGCGAATCAATGCAATGCCGAGCAGGAAGATCGCAACGCCCTGAATGACGCCGAACACGAGGAACGTTTGCCGGTACCCCGAGCTATGAATCATGTTCGCGATCGGAATGACCGTCAGCGCGGCGCCGGCGCCGAAGCCCGCTGCGGTCAGACCGGCGGCGAGGCCGCGCCGGTCCGGGAACCACTTCAGCGCATTTCCGACGCACGTCCCGTATACGCAACCCGCTCCCAGGCCGGCGATGACCGAAATGCGCTGAAGTGGTTCCCGGA
>Ga0265338_10000991_pt1 | contig 47857 bp, 40 predicted proteins | sample 42126metaG_FD_193579 | JGI IMG/M metagenome (GOLD analysis project Ga0265338, IMG submission 193579) | Rhizosphere microbial communities from Carex aquatilis grown in University of Washington, Seatle, WA, United States - 4-21-26 metaG | ecosystem: Host-associated > Plants > Roots > Rhizosphere...
CGCCGCACCAGGCGGCCAGCGCGGCGTAAAGCAGCGACAGCGGCCGGCTTCCCAAAAGGCGGAGGATGAGCAGCCCAAACCCAACGCAGAAGATGAATTTCGCCGTCAGGAACTTGAGATCCCAGGCGCCGGCTGAGCCGTGTCCGAGGATGACGATCAACTGGAGGGGATCGCCGAGCATGGAAACCGCCTGGCCGATGAGGGTGTCGCCAGCATGGCTGTAGCGGTTCCACAAGGGAATCTCCCCGTGCTCCAGCAGGCTGCGCGATTCGATGAACCCAACCGGGAGCCCCCAAATCATGATCGCCGCCGTATCACTCCCCCGATGCCGCACTTGCGGGATCGGCTTCATGTCAGGGAGCGGCGGCCACCAGGTATACACCATTGGGCCGGCACAGGCGGGCGAGACATAACTCCGGCCGCAAAAGAGGATGGGGTAACAGTTGATGACAACCGCCAGCAGCGAGACGAGCAGGATGGCCAGGATCGGGTGCCTTGCGTTCCATCTGGAAACTTGTTGCGCTAATCCCTGCTTTCGGTCTTTTGGGTCCAGCTCAGCCACCGGCCTCAAGGCCTTGTTTTGGTTTGGTATGATCACGCACCAGTTCTTCCGTTTTTTCGTGATGAAGTTTTAAGTTTCTGCCGCGTCGGCATCAAAAACAAGTCTCGACCGGCATTTTCAAAGGACAAGGGGATGGTTCATTCGATCCGTTGCGTTCGGTCAGGTGTTTTTTCGTTGAACCCTGGCGCGGATTCCGCTCATCACCACCAGGACGATCACACCGCCGGCGGCGATCCAAAACAAAGCGCAGGCCAGCTGCCAATGCTGCGGGCGATAGGTGAATTCCAAGTGATAGTCCCCCGGCTGGTCGAGATAGACGCCCTTGAAGGCGCGGTTGACCGTCAGGACTTCCTTGGGCTGGTGGTTGGCCCGGGCCGTGAAATCCCTGGCCTGGCCTTCGGTCAGGCAGACCATGCCGGCGGCGGAGGCGTGGACGTCGAACGCCGTTGAATTGGGCAGCAGCTGATAGTGGGTTGCCGGGGAGACGGCCGCCGGCTTCGCGGACGCCAGCTGCCGCAAGGCGGGCTGCTTTTCGAATTCCTCCGGGGTGAGGGCAATGAAGGGTTGTTTGCCATTGGCCAGCAGCCGTTGGATGAACTCCTCGTTGGAGGCGATGGCGACTACCTGATCGCAGAAGAAGGCCCGGGGCCACACCTCCAGGTTTTCCAAAATCCCGAAATCGCTGCGGTCGATGAGGCGGAAGTTGGATTTCCAGTCGCCACTGATGTCCGGCGGAGCCAGCAGATACTTGACGTTAAGCAGGTTCAACAGCGGCTGCGCCGCCACCGGGTCCGTCACTTCGATCACCCAATCATTGATGAAATACACGCCTGGAAATTTCCGGATGAGGTGGATAAACTCGCCGTTGCTCAGCGGCGCGCAGGAACGGATGTCTTCGAGGCCGTAAACCGCCGAATAATCGCCGAAGAAATTCAATTCCAATCCGACCGCCCGGAACGGGCCGGACGGGTCTGCCTTGATCTTGTCCACGGCCACGCTGGGGGCGTTCAATACTGCCCGCGGGCCGGCCGTCATCAGCAAATCCTGGTTGCCAAAGTTGTAAAGACCGAAACGGAAATGAACCAGCAATCCCAAAATGACCAGGCCCATCCATCCGCTGGCAGGGATCTGGCGATGGCGGCTCTTCAAATATGCAAACAGCAGCGGCGCGCCGAACGCCGCCGCCCCGACGCACAGGACATAGTTCCACGGGATGGGCCGGTGCACGGTTCTGAAGTCATATGCCAGCACCATCGCTGCGAAGATCAACAGCATCCAAAGGAAATCGACCACTGCGCGCCGGAAATTGTCCTCCCGGGCCAGGCACTTGAACCCATAGGCGGCCTGGATGGTCAGATGGATGACCAGCAGATAGGAAAAGTCGGTGCAGGTATGGCCAATCCGGTTCAGCCATGGAACGGCCGCCAGGACCGAAGCCGGGACCCAGCCAAACACGCAGCCACCCCACAACAGGATGGCGCCGCCATTGACCCAGAAGAAGGGTTCTCCCTTCAACTGCCGCCAGCGCAATGCCGAAAGAATGCAGCCCGCCAGCATCAACAGGCTGGCTCCCGGCGCGATGGTCACATCGGAATCCTTCACTTGGAGGAGGAGATAAAAAAGGCTGTCAAACATGCCCGGCAGACTGAGGAGCGGCAGTTGCGTGACCCGGATTTCTGAATGGATGGAATAGGAACCCTCCAGCGCCGCCAGAAACGACATCCACACCGGCGCGGTCAGGCCCAAAAAGAGCAGGGTGCCAACGGCCATGCGTCCCAGCACCCGGGCCACCTCAGCCGCCTTATGACAGCGGGTCAACGCGCCGGTGACCGCCGCCAGATTCAAGCCGCCGATTAAAACCACCGCGACTTCCACGTGGCCGGCGTTAAAGCAGGCAAAGTTGGCCAGCAGCCAGACCAGCCCCCAGCGGACATACCGCTCCGATTGCCGGTCGAGCAGCTCCAGAGCGGAGAGCAAAATCCACGGGGCGTAGGCAAAGACAAAAAAAACGGGATGATTGTTGATGAAAAAGAAAGCGCCGCACCAGGCGGCCAGCGCGGCGTAAAGCAGCGACAGCGGCCGGCTTCCCAAAAGGCGGAGGATGAGCAGCCCAAACCCAACGCAGAAGATGAATTTCGCCGTCAGGAACTTGAGATCCCAGGCCGTTGCCGAGCCGTGTCCGAGGATGACCATCAACTGGAGGGGATCGCCGAGCATGGAGACGGCCTGGCCGATGAGCGTGTCGCCGGCATGGCTGTAGCGATTCCACAAGGGAATCTCCCCGTGCTCCAGCAGGCTGCGTGATTCGATGAACCCGGCCGGCACCCCCCAAAGCATCATTGCCCAGGTATCACTCCCATGTCTTTCGGCTTGCGGGGTGTGTTCCATGCCGGGGAGCGGCGGCCACCAGGTATACACCATCGGGCCGGCACAGGCGGGCGAGACATAACTCCGGCCACAAAAGAGGATCGGATAACAGTTGATGACGATTGCCAGCAGCGAGACAAGTAGGATGGCCAGGACCGGGTGCTGGGCGTTCCACCGGGAAACCTGTCGGGCAAAACCCGGCGGCCGGTTCTTGGGGTCCGGGTCCGGCACCGGATCGGAGGCTTGGCTTTGGTTTGGTATCGTCACGTGCCAGTCTTTTCCGTGATGGAAATTTTAAGTTTCTGACGCGGCGGCGTCAAAAACAAGTCTCGACCAGCATTTGCAAAGGATGTCGCACATTAAAAATCAGGTTGGCGTGACATCCTGCTGGCCCTCTCCCGGTGCCTGCCGGACATGGCCGCGGCGGTTGATTCATCAACCGCACTCCGATCAATACGCATTTGACTCCAGGACAGTGACCGGAACCGGGAGCGGGAACTCCATCAAGTTTGCCAGCTCCGCTGCTTCCCGCGCGTCGAAATGGCCGGTGATCTGGCCGTGACCGGTTTCAATGGGGCTTTGAATCACCGGCGCGGAGTAAAGCTGGCCGTCCAGCACAATCGCCAGCCGGTGGCCGATGTTTTCCCGCGTCACTTCCGCGAACGCGGCGGCGCTCTCCGCGTTGAGGCTGAAATCAATCTGCGGTTCGCCCAGATTGCCGCGTACCAGTGTTGCATTTTTGACGATGCCGCCGGCCAATCCGCGTTCAGGTTCCTTTTTGACGAGGACGCTTTGGGCCTGCGGCGGGCCACCCCGCGGGTCGTCCGCGGATTTCAGTGCTTCATAACCCGGCGGCAAATCCCCCTGTCGGACCAGCTCGTCGCTGTTTTCATGCACCAGACGGAACTCCAAAAAGCCGCGTCGGGAAATGAGATTTTTGGCGGTCTCGCCGGCCCGGGCATCGGCAATCGGGACGGAAATGCGGGCGCGGGATTCCGAGACGGGTTCCCAGTAAATCCGCGTCCCGAATTTTGAAAACCGGTTTTTCAGCCTGGCCTTGATCCTGGCCATGGCATTGGTGACGCCCGGGGTTCCGGACAGATCGGCCTCAATAAGGAAGGCGCTGCCATGGAGTGGCGGTCGGGAAAGCAGGGTTGTTTGTCGTTGGCCCAGATAGACCGAGAGACAGGCCAATCCAAGAACCAGGCCTGCCATGATTGCGCAGACCGTCAGCATTGTCCTTTTCATATGGTGTCGCGGCTTACTCCAGCCCGCTGGCCTTGCGCGCGCGTTTCAAAACCTGCTGCGCCAGCCCGTGCGCCCTGGCGGCGCCGTCGGCCAGAACTTTATTCACGTAATCCAGATTGGCGGCGAGTTCCGCACGCCGCTTCCGCGCTTCGGCAAAATAATTCCAATAATTTTCGAACAGCGCCTTCTTCAGGTCGCCGTAGCCGAGCCCGCCGGCGCCCAGGCGGCTTTCAAAGTCCCCCGCCGCATCGGCTGGCGCCACGAGCTTGAGCAGCTGGATGGCGAGGTTCTTCTCCGCGTCGGGCTTCGGTTCGGCCGGAGTGCGGCTGTCCATGACGATGCCCATGATTTTTTTGCGCGTGGCCTTTTCCTCGCCGAAGATTTCAATCGTGTTGCCGTAGCTTTTGCTCATCTTCTGGCCATCCGTGCCGGGCACCACGGCCACCTCCTCGCGGATTTGGGGTTCAGGAATCACGAACGTCTGGCCGTATTGCTCGTTGAACTTGATGGCGATGTCGCGCGTCATTTCGAGGTGCTGCTTCTGGTCGCGGCCGACCGGCACCACGTTCGAGTCGTAAATCAAAATGTCCGCCGCCATCAACACCGGATAGGCAAACAGGCCGTGCATGGGCGCGATGCCTCTGGCAATTTTGTCCTTATAGCTCGTAGCCCGTTCGAGCATGCCCATCGGCGTCACCGTGGAAAGCAACCAGCTCAGTTCGGTCACTTCCGACACGTCGGATTGCCGGAAGAAGACCGTCCTTTTGGGGTCAAGCCCGCATGCGAGAAAATCCAGCGCCACGTCGAGCGTGTTCTTGCGCCGCTCGGCCGGGTCGAACAACGTCGTCATCGAATGGTAATCCGCGATGAAATAAAGCGCCTCGCCTTTTTCCTGAAGCTCGATGGCGGGGCGCATCATCCCGAAATAATTTCCGAGATGCAGCGTGCCGCTGGGTTGGATGCCCGATAAAATTCGCATGGGGGAAAGTCTAATTGGAAAACATCCAACATCCAACATCGAACATCCAGCGCCGCCCCGCCTCCGCTCGGTCAACCTTTTGAGCCGCTTTGCTCCCAAAAGGCGGCCTGGCCGGGCAGGCAAGGATGGAGATGGCGGATTGAAAATGGCGGGGCGCTTCCGCCCTCCTTGCCTTGACGTCAATCGGCGGGTTGGCCTCGCCCTACAAAAACGACATCAGGTTCGTGCCCTGATAGGATTTGACATGCCCGTCGAAGTACAAGGCGTTGCGAACGGCTCCGTGGATCGAGGAGGTCGCTTCAAGCGGCCAGGAGCCGTCGTAGAGGTCGGTATCAACGTCGGAAACGGTAAAAATATCGGAAACCGGGCCATAGCTGCCCATGGCACTTAACCTGACCGGCATGGCGCCAAAGGTTTGAGCGCTGCCTTCGCCCGCGTAGCCAAAGGGATTGACCGTCAGGTTCACCACGCCGTTGCTATGCGGAAGCGAGACGATGTAAGTGACCCGGGTCATGGCCACATTCGGGTCTTCCATCGAAAACTGTCCATAACCGGGGCAAAACAGGACTCGCAGGTAATTGGTTTCGGTGTCCGACATCTGATGGGGCTCTTTTGCCCCCAGGGTGCTGGCAAGATGGAAGGCGAGTTCGGTGTTGAATCGGCCCTCGACGGCGGCGGTGTTATAATAACTGCATCTTTGTCCATATTCGCAAGGCCCGGGCAGGACGTCGGAATTATTGTCGGCATACACAAAAATCGCCACACCGGTTTGCTTCAGGTTGGAGGCGCATTGCAGGGTGCGCGCCCGGTTTTTGGCCCTGGCCAGGGCCGGCAGGAGCAGCGCCGCCAGAATGGCGATGATGGCCATGACCACCAGCAGCTCGATCAACGTGAACGCCCGCCGCGGTTTCATGCGGGATAAGACACCGCCAGGGAAGATTCGTTTCAAGCTATTTCGGTCCATCAGCCCTGGTCCGCCGAGCGGCAAACCCTCAATTACGGGGCATCTGATCACGGGGAAATTGGGAAAGAAGAAACATCCAACATTCAACTCTCAACGCCCAAGGTTTTTCGTTCCGGACTCATGGTTCAGAGCTCGATGTTGAATGTTCGGTGTTATTTCTTCTTCAACATCCCGGCCTGGACCTCCCACCGCTGCAAATCCTGGCCCAGTTCCGTCGGCCAGTTTTCCTCGGTGGCGGTCATGAACACCTGGCCGCTGGTCCGGCGCGCCTGATCGAGCAGGGGCAGCAGCCCGCTGCGGCGTTTCACGTCGAGTTCGCCCATCACGTCGTCAATCAGCAGCACCGGCGCGGCGCCATGCAGGCCGGTGAGATATTCCGCCTGCGCCATTTTCAGCGCGATGGCCAGCGTGCGTTTCTGGCCCTCGCTGCCGAACTGCGCGGCCGACTTTTCGTTGAGCAGCAGCTGCAGATCGTCCCGGTGCGGCCCGACCAGCGTGGAGCGGTACGTCCGCTCCCGTCCCCGCGATTGCGCGAGCTCGACGGCGAAATCTTTTTTCACGCTGGGAAGATATTCCAGGCGCAATTCCTCGGCATCGTTGGAGATGCGACGGTAGGCCAGCCGGGCCAACGGTGAAAATTTCGGCGCGAGTTCGCGGCGCTGGCGGATGATCTGGTCGCCGAGGGCGACGAGTTCGCGCGAGAAGCTTTCCAGGGACGTTTCGTCGGCGGACCGGTGTTTGAGCAGCGCATTGCGGGCGCGGACGGCGCGCATATAGCGCTGGAGCAGGGGCAGGTAGCCGGGCTGCGTCTGCGCGAGCAGCAGATCGAGAAACCGCCGGCGGGCGCGCGCCGCGCCCTTGACCAGCTGCAGGTCCTCCGTGCAAAACACCACCGTGCGCAGCACGCCAAGATAGTCGGTGAGCTTTCTTACCGGCTGGCCGTCCAGCGCCAGCTTGCGCTCGCTGGCCGACCAGAACATTTTTATTTCGTGTTCGCCCTGGCCGACCACGTTGCCGCCGGCGAAATAACCCTTCTGGCCGTGCCGGATCATCTGGGCGCCGCCGACGCCGCGGAACGAGCGCAGCGTGGCCAGCAGGTAGACTGCCTCGAGGATGTTCGTCTTGCCCCGTGCGTTGTCGCCGAGCAGCAGGTGGAAGCCCGGCAAAAAATCCGCGTCCAACCGCGCGTAATTGCGGAAGTCCCGGAGGCGCAGATGGGCCAGATGCACGCGGCAAAATAGGAGCGCGGACGGCCCGTCCGCGAGTTTTTTCCCGGCAAATCGGGGCTGGCCGGATGGAAATATGCCGTATCGATTTTTGGTCGCAAGCCGGGTTTTCCAGGAGGATGACGCCGACCCGCCGCATTTTTTTCATACTTATTTGCAGAAACGAACATGGATGAATTCCGTTTCCAGGCGTATAAGTCAGAGCTATTCATCATGAGACGGCAGCTTATCAGCTTTCAGCCGCAATGTCTTTGCCGGCTGCTTTCCGGTTTACCCCGCCGGCCTGGCGGCCCTGTTTTCCGATGGCAGGGGGAGTCCCTTGCCGCTTCATTTGCCCCGTCCTTCCGGACAGGGTGAAAACAAAACCAACCAAACACAGCCACACCAACAGGAGAAATAGCCATGTCCTACCAAAATAAACTAAGCCTATCGGCCGCCTTGCTCATTGCCGGCGCCACCGCCGCCTGGGCGAATAATCCCATTGTTGCCACCATTCAGGCCGCCAAGTCCGGTCAAACCGTCACGGTATCCGGCACGTACAGCGGCATCACCACCCGGATCCAGGTGCCGAGCGGCGTCACCGTCAAAGGGCCCGCCACGTTCGTTTTCACCACGGGGGCCTCGGCGGACGGCTTCTATGTCCCGTCGGGCAACAGCGGCGTCACCCTCCAGAGCTTGACGGTCCAGGGGGCGAATCACGGCATCATGATTTATGGCTCGTCGTGCAGCATCCAATCCTGCATCGCCAGCGGCAACCAGAACACCGGCATTGAAATCATCGGCGGCAGCGCCAAGAATAATGTCGTCAACAACTGCCAGGGCAAACAAAACTGCGATGTCGCCACCGGGGGCGGAAATGCCGACGGCATCGACGTCAAATTCGGTTCCAGCACCGGAAATAAAATCACGAATTGCGATTGTCATCAAAATTCCGATGACGGTTACGATTTTGCGGGCGCCGGCGCGCCGGTCGCCGTCAGTGGCTGCAAAGCCTACAGCAACGGCAATTACGCCGGGAAGACCGGCAATGGCGACGGATTCAAGATGGGCCTTTCCGGTTATCCGGGTGAAGCCCATACCTACACCAGCTGCCAGGCCTATAGCAACACCGCTGGCGACACCGGCTCGGGTTTTGATTCGAACAACAACACCGGCGGATGCCACCTGACCACCTGCCACAGCTACAGCAACAAGCAGGCGGACCGGCTTCAGAATTGCATCCTGACCAATTGCACGATGCAGAACTAGACCGCGTTTCAACTGCAAGCCATGGGGACTCGACCTTTGTGCGTCCCCATGGCTCTTTCATTCCGGACGCGTCCCGATGATTTGAACGGGTTGGTTTGGCAACCCGTCGGTTCTCCGGAACAGGATGCTTGATGCCCCGGCCATCCCGCTGCCGTTATTTCAAACTGCTTTGCAGAAATTCGTGTGCATGAATTACAGTTCTTTACCGTATAAGCAATTGTGACCCACGATCCGGAGGCGCCGCCGGGGCTTTTGGACGTGTTCCAGCATTAGTTATTTAATAGTATTAATTAGGGTGTGTGTAAGTTTGTTTAAACCATACATTTGTACAGCTGGACAAATGGAAAAGTTTGGGTATGATCGACAACTTAAGCCCCGACTGTTCTTAGCCAATGCTGTGCTTTGGTTTAAACCTGCACGGATGATTTGTGGGCAAACCATGGCACAACACGACGACGGCCTGAGCGTCCAGGGGATTCCTGAAGGAATGAATTGCCAACTGAAATGCTGATGAACCGGACAGCCTTTATCGTCCCTGATCTGGCTTGCCGCGGGTCTGCGGGCTGCCACGGTGACTTAATGGCGGGCAGATTGCCCGCTGCTGCTTTGCTCCGCCATTTGTGGCGGGGTGAAAACGAGAGCAACCAACCGAAACAAACAAAACAGCAGTACCAACAAGAAAGACAGTTATGTCATATCAAAATAAAATCGGTATATCCCTAACCATCGGCCTGCTCATGGCCGGCGCTGCCGCCGTCCAGGCCAACAACGCCATCGTCGCCACCATCCAGGCGGCCAAGTCCGGAACCACGGTGAGTGTGTCCGGCACCTACAGCGGCATCACCACCCGCATCCAGGTGCCCAGCGGGGTGACGGTGAAAGGCTCGGCGACCTTCCAGTTCACCACGGGTGCCTCGGCGGACGGGTTTTATGTGCCGGCCGGCAACAGCGGCGTCACCCTCTCCGGGTTCACCGTCACGGGCGCGAACCACGGCATCATGATCTACGGCTCGTCCTGCAGCGTCCAGTCCTGCTCCGCCGTGGGCAACTTTAACACCGGCATCGAGCTGATCGGCAGCAGCGCGAAGAACAACGTGGTCAATAACTGCATCAGCAAGCAGAACGCCGACAGCTCGGGCGGAAACGCCGACGGTTTCGGCTGCAAACAGGGTGCCAGTTCGGGAAATAAATTCACCAATTGCGATGCGCATCAAAATTCCGACGACGGCTGGGATCTGGAGAAATCTGTCAGCGTGGTCGTCATCAGCGGCTGCAAATCCTACAGCGAAGGCAGCTGGAACGGTAAGACCGGCAACGGCAACGGCTTCAAGCTGGGCATCTCCGGCGACAATGTTGCCCATCAATTGCTGAGTTCCTCGGCTTACAGCAATACTGCCGGCGACTCCGCCCACGGCATTGCGGCCAACCACAATACCGGCAAGCTCATCCTCACGGCCGACCACACCTACAGCAACAAGAACAAGGACGACCTCGGCAACGCCATCGTCACCAACTGCACGCTGCAGTAAGTCGCTGGAATTGGACCAATCAAATCCATGGGGACGAGGCAACACCTTGTCCCCATGGCTGTTTTATGTTTGAATTCCGGCTGTGAATCCCAAGCCGCCATCGCGCTGGAACCTGGTGCTGATCGGGTGCGCCCTCCTGCTGGGGGGAATCGGTTTTCTGGCCGGCCGGCTTTCCGTTTCGCCGGGAACCCCCGGTGTTTCTTCAAAGCCAGCGGAGGACGCCGTTCGTCCGGCAGCCGGTCTCAATGTCTCCGCCTCGGTGCCCGCCGCCGCCGTTGTCCGTGAAGCCCGCCCGGTATCGGCAGCGACAGGCTGGGATGAAAAGCAATGGGACGTTTGGATGTCGCAGCCCGGCAGCCCGGCCCGCAACGCCGCGATGTCGGCGATGCTGGAGCAACTGGCCGCCACCAATCCCACCCGGGCCCTGGCGTTGGCCCAGGCCGAGGGCAACTTGAAGCTGCGCGAGAATCTCGTGCAAGCGTCGCTGCACGGCTGGGCGCGCACGTCGCCAACCAACGCCGCCAGCTGGGCCCTGGCGTTGTCCGATCCCAATGCCCGCGAGCGGGCGCTGTCCACGGTGTTTGCCGGCGCCGTCGCCACCGATCCCGAGGCGGCGGTGCAGCTGGGCAAGAAACTGTTTGAGCAGAATCCCACCGAGGCGGCCGGTTATGGCTCCAGCCTGATTGGCGCCCTGTGCGAGGCGGGGAATTTTGAAGCGGCCATAAGAATGGCCGGCGATGGCGACCCGGCAAACCGTTCCGGCTGGATGTCGTCGGCCTGGTCGAAATGGGCGGAATTCCAGCCCGAGCAATCGGCCCAGGCCGCCAATGCCATCACCGACCCCGAATTGCGGGACCAGGCGTTGCATGGAATCGTCGGCGGCTGGGCGGAGGCGGATCCGGCGGGGCTGGTCCAGTTCATGACCCAACTGCCGGCGGACGGTGAAAAAAGTTCGCTGGTCAGCCAGGCCCTGCAACGCTGGGCCAAGGTGGATCCCGAAGCGGCCTCCGAATGGATGAACAGCATTGACCCCGGGCCGGAGATGGACCAGGGCGTGGCGGCGGTCGCCACCATGGATGCGCTGAAGCCCGACGTGGCGGTCGGCTGGGCGGAAAGCGTGGTGGATCCGAAGCTGCGTTCGGAGACCCTGGTGACGGTCCTGCGCAACTGGGTGACGGTGGACCTGCCCGCCGCCCGGCATTATCTGGAGACGACCCAGGACTTGCTGCCCGAAGATCGGCAGGAAATAGACGGGGTCATCGCCACGCTCAGCGGCCAGTCGGCGGCGGCGCAATGAAACCGCCGGCCAGCGACCCGCCTCCGTGGCGTTTTTACGCCGTTGTTCTGGTGCTGTTCTTGGGGACCCTGCTGCTCTTCAGCCGCGCGGTGCCCCACGAATTCCTCGACCTGGACGATCCTGATTACGTCACGCAAAATCCCCATGTCCAGGCCGGCCTGACCCTGGCCGGAATGCGCTGGGCGTTCACGACCGATGCCGCCGGCAACTGGCATCCGCTCACCTGGCTTTCGCACCAGCTCGACCGGCAGCTTTTCGGCAACGATTCGCGCGGGCCGCATGCGGTGAACGTCTTCTGGCACGCGCTCAATGTCGTGCTGGCGTTCCTGGCGCTGCGGCGCCTGACCGGCGCGTTCTGGACCAGTGCGGTCAGCGCCGCGCTGTTCGCCTGGCATCCGTTGCGCGTGGAATCCGTGGCGTGGGTGGCGGAGCGCAAGGACGTACTCAGCGTGTTCTTCGGCCTGCTGACGCTCTGGACGTATGCGCGGTATGCGAAGGGGGTGACACGTGACAAGTGTCAAGTGACAGGAACAAAAACCGTTACTCCTACCTCTGTCTTGTCACCTGTCACCCGCCACGTGTCACTGTTTTACTTCCTCACGCTTTCCGCCTTCGCCCTTGGCCTGATGTGCAAGCCCATGCTGGTGACGCTGCCGTTCCTGCTGCTGCTGCTCGATTTCTGGCCGCTGCAAAGATTTGCGGTTCACGCTTCACGCTTCACGCTTCAACGATTGGTTCGGGAAAAAATCCCCCTGTTCCTTCTCTCCGCCATCTCATGCCTCCTCACCTATCTTGCCCAGAAAAAAGGCGGCGCGATTGTGGGAACGGTGGCCTTTGGCGATCGGCTGGCCAACGCCGTGGTGTCGGTGGCCGCCTATCTTGGAAAATTTTTCTGGCCGTTTAACCTGGTCATTGGCTATCCGCGCCCGGCCCATTGGCCGGCGGTCACCGTGGCGGGAGCGACCCTGCTGGTGCTGTCCATTTCCGTACTGGCGCTGTGGCAACGGCGGCGGCGGCCGTGGCTGCTGGTCGGCTGGTTCTGGTTTCTCGGCCTGCTCGTGCCGGTCATCGGGCTGGTGCAGGTGGGATTGCAGTCCATGGCCGACCGCTACACTTGCCTGCCGATCCTGGGCCTGCAGCTTGCGCTGCTCTGGACGTTGCGCACGGTGACGTTGCCGCCGGCCGCGCTCTGGCTCCGGCCGGTGGCCGTTGCCCTCGTGCTGGCGGGTTGCGCCGCCCGGACATGGAATCAGCTGGCCGTCTGGCAGAACCCGCACACGCTCTACGCCCATGCGCTCGCGGTGTCCCCGGACAATTATCTCGCCCACGATTACCTGGGGACGACGCTTCTGGGCGATGGCCGGAATGCGGAAGCCGAATCCCATTTCCGCCGCGCCATCGAACTCAAGCCCGATTACGTCGTTGCCCACCGGCGGCTCGGGCTCACGCTGGAAAAGCTGGGTCGCGATAGCGAAGCCCTCGCCGTTTACGAAGCCTTGTTGAAGTTCCAGCCGGACGATGCGGAGTCTCAGTATCGCTGCGCCAATGTCCTGGCCCGGCTGGACCGGGACGCGGAGGCGCTGCCGCATTACGAGCGGGCCGTCCAACTCCAACCGGGTTTCGAACCGGCCCAATCTCATTTTGCCGACTCGCTCCGGGCGGTGAACCACTTGGACGACGCCTGCGCCCGCTATCGCCGGGCCATCCAGCTTCAGCCGGACGATGCCGAGGCGCATTTCGGGCTGGGGGTGTCCTTGGAGGATTTGGGCCATGCCGACGAGGCGCTGGCCAGCTACCGCCAGGCCGTCCAGCTCAAGCCGGCGTTCGCCGACGCCCAATATAACACCGGCGTGTTGCTGCTGAACCGAGATCAACCGGCGGACGCCGCCACCCATTTTCAATCCGCGATTGAAAGCCGGACCAACTACGCCGCCGCATATGTGGGACTGGGACTCGCCGAGGAAAAATTGAACCGGCTGCCGGAGGCGGTTCAGCATCTGGAACAGGCGCGGCAGCTGGACCCGGACCTGCCCGGCCTGGCGGAAGCCCTGGCCCAGGCGCGCGCCGCGTTGAACGCCGGCGGAAATGAAAAATAAACCGCTCCCTTTTGCCTGTTGTCACGGGCAATGCAGAAAACAAACAACCAGTAAACAAAGAACAGGAGAACAGTATGTTGAAAAACAAATCCATCGGTCTGTTGGTGATCACCATGTGGTTGAGTAGTTGGACGGCCCGGGCGGACATTCGGGATACCATCCAGGCGGCCAAGGCGGGAACCACCGTCACGGTGTCCGGCACGTACACCGTCAGCAACACCATCTCGGTGCCGAGCGGCGTGACGGTGAAAGGGCCGGCCACGTTCAACTTCGCCAATCCGAACAAGGACGGCTTTTCCGTGCCGGCGGCCAACAGCGCCGTCACCTTGCAAAGCCTCACCGTTCAAGGCTCGCTCGCCGGTTTCAAAATCTACGGCGCCAGTTGCCTGATTTCATCCTGCAATGCCATTGGCTGTCACAATTCCGGCTTTGAGCTCAACGGCAGCCATGCGGTCAACAACACCTTCTCGAGCTGCAACTCGTACAACAACGCGGACAGCACGGGCGGCAACGCGGACGGCTTTGCCGGCAAGAACGGCTGCGGCGCGGGAAACAAGATGCAGAATTGCATCGCCCACAACAATTCCGACGACGGCTATGACTTCTATTACGCCAATTATCCCATCGCCGTCAGCGGCTGCCAGTCCTACAGCAACGGCAGCGCCCAGGGCAAGACCGGCAACGGCGACGGCTTCAAGATGGGCGGTGCCGGCACCAGCGCGTCGCATACCTTCACCAGTTGCATCGCCCACAACGCCGGCGGCAACACCGGGTCGGGCTTTGATTCGAACAACAACGGCGCCCGGCTGTACCTGACGACCTGTCACAGCTACAGCAACAAGAACAAGGACCGCCTGGTCAATTGCTCGCTGACCAATTGCACCATGCAGCAGTAGGATTTATCGGCGTGGATTGAAAACCCCGCAGGGGAAACTCTGCGGGGTTTTCTGGTTGCAGCGGGCATCCTTGCCTGCTGTCGAGCGGGGCGTGTCGTCTTGCGGAAATACGCGGGTCCTCACCGGCCGTGCTGGGAGTTTTCCGAAACGTGCTTGTTCTCCCTGCTTCATCCGGGCGGCGGGACGCCGGCCCTTCACGGCAGGCGAGACGCCCGCCGCCACTTACTGCGCATCCTGGATGTCGAGCACCTCGATGTCGTAGATCAGCGTTGAATCCGCCGGGATGGGGGCCACCACGCCGGAACGGTTTTCATCGCCATAGCCAATCTCCGGGGGAATGTAGAGCTTGAGCCGGCCGCCCTTGTTGATCTTCTGGATGCCCTCGTTCCAGCCCGGGATGACCGACCCCACCTCGATGTGCAGCGGTTCGTTGTAGGTTTTGTCGAACACCGTCCCGTCCACCAGTCGTCCCGTGTAGTTCACCAGCACGATCTGTCCCGGCTTTGGATACGGTCCGTTGCCGGGTTTGAGGATTTCGTAACGCAATCCGTCGGGCAGTTCTACGATGTTCGTGTTTTGCTTCAGACTGGCGAACAGGGCATTCATTTCGTCGAGCCGCTTCTGCCGCGTGGCGCGCCGGACCTTTTCGCGGCGGTCAGTGACGAATTTTCCTAACGCCGGCCGGATTTTCTGCCAGTCATATGGCGCGGGCCGGCCGTTGACGCCCGCGGCCAGGCCCCGCAACAGCGCGGCAAGCTCGGTTTCGTCGAGCCCGAACCGGGCGAGGCCGGATTCCTGGGCCAGGGTCCAACCCCAGGTTTCGATGACCTGCGGTTCCGGGCAGCCGGAAGGCGGCGGCGCCGGCGGTTCGGGCGCCGGCGGCACCAGGGCGTTTTCCAGGTCTGCCGGCGACGTGTCGGTCAATCCCAGCAATTCAATTTCAAACACCATGGCTGAACCCGGTTCAATACCCCGGCTGAAGGCCTCGTCCTCGGAGAGGGGCGGGGGAACGTACAGTTTCAGCGCGCCGCCGGGGCCGATTTTTTGGAGGGCATCCATCCAGCCGCGGCACACGCTCCGGTTGGTTACCAGCACCAGGTCCAGCGGCCCCATTTGCGCGAACTCGGTCCCGTCGATCAGCCGGCCCGTGTAATGCACGTTCACGGTCTGCTGCGGTTTCGGATGCGGGCCTATGCCGGGTTTGAGGATTTCAAACCGGACGCCGCCGGGCAGGTCGAGGACCTTCGGGCTCGTTTTCAAACCGGCGAAGAACACCTTCGCCGCCGCTTCGTTGGTCTGTTCGAGGGCGCGCACGACCTTTTCCCGGCGCGCCTTCATCATCCGTTCCACGTCCGGATAAATCTTCTGCAGATCCTGCGGGGCCGGCCGGCCCCGGGCATTGGCCGCGAACCCCCGCAGCAAGGTGGCGAGTTCGGGGGCGCTGATTTCGATCCCGGCGACGTTCCGGTCCTGTGCCATCACCCAGCCCCAGGCCTCGATGACCTGCCGGTCGGTGAAGGCGGCGGCGGTTACCGGCGCGGCCGCGTTGGTTTCCCTGGCGGACAGGCTGGCGCCAAGATCGAAAATAAAAAAAACGCCCAGGATGAATTTGCCCGCTGCTCTCATTGTAAAATCAAGCATATCAAAGAGGTGGCGGGTGACAAGTGGCGGGTGGCGCGAAGAGCAAAACCCCTGTACCGCACCCAACCGCATCCGCAGATTCAAAATATATTTTGCGTGTCCATATTTTTTGTCGCCTCGGGGCGGTGGCTCAAAACCGGCGCCCGGCGCCGACATTGGCACGACCAAATTTGGACACGACTGATCGGGACACCGCCGGATTCTCAGCCTCGTTTGACTTTTTGGCCGGACCAATTAGGGTAGCCGTGCCTCGGAGTCACAAACATCGATCCGATTCCAGGGAATAACAGGGAGATACAACATCCAGCAAAACCAGTCTATGAAACATTCAAGCATCCTCAATCAATTGTCGGCATTGGTCCTCGGTCTTTTGGCGTTTGCCGGTGTCGCGCGCGCCCAATGCGACCTTTATCCCATCGCCTTGTCGGCGCAGACCCTGGCCAATGTCGAGCCCGGCACAACCATCACCAATATTTTCAACGGCTCGCAGCCCGGCAATTTCGGCTGGCTGACTTGGGCGGGCAGTCCCGGTGAACCGGTCCTCGTTGACAGCCTCACGCCGCCCGGGGACAGCCTCACCTACGTGGATCCCTTCAACCCCGACAATCACCAGGTGCTGGTGGGCGGTTGGGTACAGGGCAAACCCGGCGTCTCCAACAGCAAAAAAGTGCGTGACGCGCTGGATAACCTGGAAAGCATCGTCATCATCGTGCCCGTCTGGGACCAGGCGCAAGAGCAGGGCAATAACACGCTTTATCACGTCGCCGGTTTTGCCAGTGTGCAAATCGTCAGCTACCATCTGCCGTCGCAAAACGTCATCAGTGTGACGTTCCTCGGCTTTACCAGTTGCGGCGGAGTTGACTGAACCGGGTTGCGCTAGTTTCACGGACAGCGCAGGACCAGCGTCCTGCGCCGTTTAGTTTTTCAGCCGGAGATTCCCCAACTCCGAGAAACCGGACCCGGGCTCGGGGCCATGGCCGCCAAAAGGCACTCCCGGTGTGGCCGGTGGCGGGTGACCGGTGGCGGGTGACACGAAAAACATAGTCGGAGCGCGGCGTTCACGCCGCTTCACCGACCGAACGCGAACCCAAGCCAAAGCGGACTAAAGTCCGCGTCCCTGCTGATGATTTGCCCCATGCCCACTTAATCGCTCCACCACACTTCAGCCTGCGCGAGGACGGAACTGTTGTTGGGAGTTCGGAGTTCGACGATGGAAGTTCGGCCTCCCCCAGCTTCCATCTGCCATCTGCCATCCGGATGGGACGCGCCTCGCCTTCGCCGCCCCGCCTCGGCTTGCTCCCATCCGCGACCGCACCGGGTTAGGGCGTCTGTCGCGCCCGGTAGAAGCGGTGCGGGTTGCTGTTCAGATTGGCATCGAACACATTCAGTGGACTCGTGCCGTTGGTGACCACCGGCTGCCACGTCGACAGGTCGGCGGACGTCTCAACGACATAGGTGACGCCGCTGCTCGCCGTCACCCGGAACTGGAACTGTCCGCCGGAAGCCGCCCCTATGGCCAGGCGCATGACGGCTGGCGGCGCAAACACCGACTGCCCGTTCCAATGGGCAATGACGGACGAAACCTTGCCGCCCGCGAGGGTGAACAGTCCCACGGCATAGAGATCATTTCCATTCAGCGCCAGCGCCGAGCCTGTCCCCGCAATCGTATCGGTGCCGCCCGTCACCGGCCGCGCCAGACCGCTGCCGAGGCTCGTCCAGGCTGTCCCGTCCCAGCGCGCAATGCCGGACACCAGGGTTCCCCCGGCGTTGGTGAAGGCGCCCGCCGCATACAAATACACTCCGTCATCCGCCAGGGCGACGGCCGACGGGGAAGTGACGCCCGAGAGGCCGCTGCCCAAAGCCGACCAGCTGGTGCCATCGAACCTGGCAATCCGGTTCGCGGCCACCGCTCCCGCCGTCGTGAACGTGCCGCCGGCATAAACCTCCGTCGGCGAGACCGGCAGGAGGGCATTGACATTGCCGCCCACGCCGTTCGTCGTGCCGTTGCCCAGCGAATTCCAGGCCGTGCCGTCCCAGCGGGCCACCCGGTTCGCGGCTGCACCCCCGGCCGTGGTAAAAGTCCCACCCGCATAAATACCGTCCGGGCTGATGGCAATTGCCGTGACCGTGTTGTTCAATCCGGCTCCCAATGCCGACCAGCCGCTGCCGTTCCAATGGGCGATGTAATTGGCGCCGACGCTGCCGGCGTTGGTGAAATTCCCGCCTGCGTAAACGTCGCCGCCGCTGACGGCGATGGCCGACAGTCACCCGCTCCCCAAGCTCCCGGCACCAGACCCCAGACCTGAAACTGGTGCCTTCAGCGTTCGTCAGCACGGCACCGGCGCCGGCCCGCAGCCCACAAGCCGAGGCAACCGCTCATGGCCAGAGCCAGCGCGGAAGGTTCCGGCACGGAATTCACCACAAACGTTTCCGAGGGGGTAGAGAACAAGCCGGCCCCATAGGCCACCGTCGTCCCAATCGGAGTGGTGGGATAAGTCGGCGCCGCATTTCCGGCCAGCGTCGCCGGCGAATCCGTGCTTACGAAATGGAACGTCATCGAAGACCCTGGGTTAATATCATACAAGGACGAGGACGCGATGAATTGAATGGAGGAAGCCCCGCCCGAGGGGACCAGATTGGCGGTCCACCCGGTCGGGCCAGAGGCACTGGATGGATTCGTGGGCAGATAAAATTGGCCCGGGACCCAGGCAAACCAGAACGAACCGATGGGACTGGTGGCGCTGGCCGAATCACTGATAATCATGGTGTAGTCCCAGGTCCCTCCTCCTCCGGCCGCGGCACTGAGTTGTCCGGAGGCAAGAATGGTCTGCGCCTCCAGCGAACCGGCCGTGCCGGCTGCCAGCAGCAGGCCCAGGAACAACTTGCCGGCGGTGGTGATGAAACCCGTGCCTGCCCGGGCAGATGGACGTGAAGCGACGATTGTTTTGAATTCCGATATCATAATCATGACGTTTCCTTTGTTTTTATCTGATTTTTGACGACAAAATATCCGTGATATTACTTAGAGAAAGCGCTCGCCAAAAAGTTCCCGGAAGAAATCCACAAGTTATTCACAACTTGCGGGTTATGCCCGCATTGACGCCAGACGATGTTATCTGCAGCGCATGTTGCCCCCTGGGCCTGACTCAAACCCCAGCGCTCACTTGACAGCCCGCTTCAGAACTCATTTTCCAGTAGGAGCCGAGGTGACGAGGCTCAAATCACTTTGTAAACTGGCATTTGCTCAAGACTCCTGACGTCGGCTCCTACTTTTTGAACGGGCGGTTAACCGCGGCCGCCCGGAAGAAAACCGGGCTGGGCAGGCTGCCCGCGTCAAAACTGACGGTTGCGGCAGGACCGGCTGCAGTGACGGATTGGGTTTGTCGGACGACCTGGTGCGCATCCATGGCCTGCACCTGCGCGGTCTGGCCGGATTGAGTGGCAACGCTCACCAACACCTTGCCCCTGGCAAATTGGCAACCGGTCACGTGTGGCGTGGTGGCGGAGAGATTTGCGGTTGCCGGCGTCGCGGGCGTTAACGCCAGGTTCGCCGACAGCGGCGGAAGATTGGTCTGGTGACCATCCGCCACCAGTTCCACCCGGAAGAACTGCCCGTAGCTGTTCAGCGGCGCGTTCGTCGTCCAGACCGTTTCCGGCGGATAACTCCAGAGGTAGGTGATATTCGTCCAGTTTATCAAATCCGACGTGCCTTGCAGCACAAACGTGGCCGCCGAATCCCAACTAAAATCCACTCCGTAAACAGTCCCATTCGTTTGAATCAATTGGTTGATGACAATATCCGGCAGCAGCTTCAAAGTGAACACATAGTTCGTCGGCGAACCGTCCGCCTCCGCCGGGCTGCACGGAACCAGACAGGGCATCCACCCATAACCGACAATATTGCCGCTGATGACGCCGGACGCGGCACCGGGATACGTTTCCGCCAATACCAGCGAAAACAGTATCATGGCCCCCTCGAGATTTGTGCCCGTATCCAGCCGGTAGGATGTCTCCGAACTCTGGACCAGGTACGTCAACGTGTAGGGCCTGGGCGGGTAGTTCGTTGTCGCCGTCCATTCGGCGCCAGCCCCTCCCTCTTCATCAACCCAGCCGGTTGGCAGCGGCCCTTCAGCCAATGCGTTCGTGAAACTGATTCCGAACCCGGTGATGTCCGCCTCCGCGAAGAACGGGTCGTTCAAAACGTTCATCTGATATTGAAACCACCCGGCGCCGAGATACGTGCTTTGCAACGTCAGGAACGTCGTGGCCTGGGTGGTTCCAGATCCGAACCAGAGCAAGCCAAGCAAAAGCGACAACCCTGATATTGTCCTTTTTATCACGCAAACCACTGTCTCACAGTCGAATACGGACCTCAAGTTAAATTCAGGTGACAAGCCGTGCTCGGGCGCATCCTGATTCTGCCCCCCATTTTCTCCCTCACTTCCCCCAAGAGAGGAGCAAGCCCAGGAGACGGGGGCAGCAGTGCGCGGATGCGCCCGCCGTCCTCGCATCTCGTCTTCCGACCTCAACGTTCAGTGTTCGATGTTTCTAAATCGGTTGGGCGAGTTGATGGCCGTCCGCAAGGACCGCGAGCCGCGGTTCGATTCACCGCTCAGCGGAAGGAAGAATTTTCAACAGAAGGTAACCAAGTCAACGAAGCCCGGGAATTTTCAACAGGAGCAAACGGAGATAACGGAGATTTGTTGGAACCGGAAAAACCTCTGTTCCCTCCGTTCACCCGGGCAGGCGAAGTCCGCGAGCGATTCAAGCGCGTGAAGCCGTTGAAAGACATTGGCATCAAAGAACGTGGCTGGACTTTGGATATGCTGAACATCGTGCGCCGACTGGTGGACAGTAGGAGACGAGGTGACGAGTCTGGGGCCGCGGCCGGGGAAAGGGCCAAGCCTCCTCACGTCCACCCTCCGCAGTAATGCTACGGAGGACGGGTCGGCTCCCACTGGGGAGTTCACGACCGCCGGGGGTTGCGCCTTCACCCGCGAATTGGAAGTCCTTGCGGACGGCCACCACGCATCCCGACACCTCAAAGGATGAAGGCTAAAGGCTGAAGTAAAATCCGCCAGCAACTCCAGCTCCTACGCGATGCCGGGTCGCTGCTGCACATCGACCGCGGGGTCTGGCGACTGCCGTAACGCGGGTAAAAAATGGCCTTGGAGGGTTATATTGCTATACTCGGCCGCATGAAATCTTGTCCAGGGAAATTACACTGGGCTTTTGTACTTATCCTGCTGAATTGTTCGTCCTGCATGTCGCCTCGGAGACAGGCGGAGATGTACTACCAGGCTGGGGTCAGCTATTCACAATCCGGTTATCAATCTGACGCCATTGCTGATTTTTCCGATGCCATTGAGTTAAATCCAAAATATGCTGCCGCTTACTTCGCCCGAGGAACAGTCATGCTGGCACTCCAGCACTTTGAGGCAGCGATAAACGATTATGACAAGGTGATCGAATTGAATCCCAGCAACGAGCCTGCCTTATATTATCGGGGTTTGTGTAGGTTTGGTCTCAAGGATCCGAAGGGCGCAATTGCCGACTTCAACGCCGCCATCGAACTGGACCCTGAAGACAAAAACGCCTACGAGTATCGGGACCGGGCGCAGGCAGTTTTGAGGGATCGGAATGATGCACTAAATGATTTCAACAAGGTCGTTGAGTTGACCCCACGGGAAGCGACAGCCTACCGAAACCGCGCTGCTGTGGAAGTCATGAAAAAAGAGTGTGAAAAGGCGATGGCGGATATTTCCAAGGCCATCGAGCTGGACGACCATGATGCATTTTCATACAACATTCGCGGCCACATCAAAATCACGCTCAAGGACTTTCCTGGTGCTCTCGTGGATTTTAACAAGGTGGTTGAATTGACGCCCAGGGATGGGGCGGCCTACGCAAATCGTGGCTCGGTCAAACTACAGTCGGATGATTTTGAAGGCGCAAGAGCAGACCTGGAGATGGCCTATCAACTCACTCCGAACAGCGCGCTTCTTTTTGTCAATCGAGGCTTCCTGAAGGAAAAAAGCGGCGACCCATACGGCGCACTCGCTGATTTCAAGCGAGCCATCGAATTGGCTCCCCAAGTTCCCGAGCCATACGCATGCCTGGGTTTGCTCCAATATAATTTGTCCCAGTGGACTCTGGCATTGGAAAACATTCGCAAAGCGCTAGAACTAGACCCGGCAATAGACGATGCGCGGCCCTACATCTGGCTGATTCGATCCCAGACCGGAGAAGAAAATGATGCCAATATAGAAATGGATGGGTATGTGAAATCCATGCCGGGCGAAAAGACAAACGATTGGCCAGCAAGTATTGCGCGTTTTCTTGCTGGCAACCTGTCTGAGAGCAACTTCCTCAGCGAGGCCACCACAACAGCCAAACGTCCGAGTGCGATAATCAGTCAGGTTTGCGAATCCTTTTACTTTGCGGGAATGAAACACAAACTCGCCGGCGACAAACAACCGGCCATCGATTTATTCCAAAAATGCTTGAACACGGGGAACGACAACAACTTTGGATACCTGAGTGCCCGGATTGAAATGAACACAACTAATATCAGCAGGGCCGCCAACGATTTTCTTGCGCAACCGAATCTGACTGACGCGATGTCTGATGATCAGATTCTCCAAACCTTGGGTCTTGATCCGGCCAAACTTGCGGCTCACGATACGCAAGGCAAGGACGGTCATTCCACTGTGTATTCGACAGACGACGATCAGGTGACCATTACGCGGTCGGTGGTAACCGGGGTTGTAGCGATTCGGTCACGGCCCCAAGGGACGCAAACGTGGAGTTTACACTAAGCCGGAACGATTCAGCTTGAAACATTGAGCACCGTTTGGCGGGCTTGGGGAGGTCAGCCCTCACTTTTGACACAAACCGGCATTGAAGCGGGTTGTTCGTCCCCAAAACGGATCCGGCTTCGCTGTGCCATGCCGTGACAAGCCCGGTTGGAGCGGGGGCACCCGGCCAGCGGTTACGGCCGCACCAACCGGAAGAACACCGCGCCATTCGCCTTGTCCACCGGCATCGCCACCAGATTCGTCTGTGCCGAACCGGTGACGATGACCCAGTTTGTGCCGAGACGATTCGTCTGCAATTGCAACTGCCAGCCTGTATGGTCCGCCGGCCAGGCAAAGCCAAGCTGCCCGGACACATTGGTTGCATTGATGGTGATGGGCGCAAACGATGTCGGACGCGCACTGACCGGCGCAGAATTCGTACTTTCGCCGGCGCTGTTCTGCGCGCTTACCACAAAGTAATACAACGTGCCGTTGGCCAATCCGGTGTTTGTGAAGGCGACGCCGGCGTTGGTGGCAATGTTTACATAACCGCTGCCGTTCACGGCCGAACGTTTGACAAAATAGCTGGTCGCATTGGATGAAGCCGACCAACCCAACGCCACTTGTGCATCACCGGCGGTGGCAACCAAATTCGTCGGCATGGCCGGCGGAGTTGAAGCCGGCCAGCCGGGCACAGCCACGTTGTCCATTGTGGCCGTGCCGAGGCTCGAAGTATTGTGACTGGTCAGGGCCAGCCCCACATACACGGTGAATGACATGATAATTGTGGTGGCTCCTTGCTGCGTCCACGTCACGCCATCAGACGAACGGTATCCGGTGAACGTGTTTCCACTGCGGACCAGCTTGACCCAGTAAGGCGCTCTCGGGCCGCTCGTGGTGTTATAGCTGGTGCCGCCACCGGTGCTCGAGCGGTATTGCCAGGTCACGCCATTGCCCGGCGTCACGGCGACAAAGGCATTGGCCGCGCCGGGATCCAGGCTCGCGCGTACCATGATACCGGCTTTGGACCACGGATCAATGTTCTGCACGGAGTCGACCCGGGCAGTGATCGTGCACGCTCCGGTTACTGTCACATAGACAAAGCGGAAGGCGTCTGCCGTGCCTTGAATGTCCCCTCCGGCCCCAACCAGCGTAAACACGTTGTTGGTGAAACCCGCGGTGCCCGAGAGTCCCACCGTGCCGATGTCCTGCGTCAGCCAGGGAAGCGGCACCGGCGGCAGGCCGCTGCCCGGGGGTGGCAGCGCCGCGCCTCCCGTCAACGCCGTTACGTTGTCCGGGTCATAGACCGCACCCGAGGTCCAGTCGAACGATTGTCCCGTTCCCGGCGTGTCCCAAAAGAAGGGACTCATCCCGTGGCTGCGGGCGGAATCGGCGACGTATTTATGGAAATAGGTCCGCGAAGCAAGATGCAAGTCAAGATCCGGCTCAGAAAGGCTCGTGCGTTTCATGGCCCCGAACTCGCCAATCATCACAGGGATTCCCTGGCTTACGAACTTGTCGGTCATCTTCTGGAATTCCGCGTCCAGATAAGCTTCTTCGCCCCAGTTGGCATTGCGAGAGGGATCGGAGACGGAATGATAAGCCTGGCCCCAGAAGTAGAACATATTGCCGTAACTCTGATCGCTTGACATCCCGCAGAAATTCCACGGGGAATAATAGTGTACTTCCACCATAAGGCGACCGGGCGTTGGGTCCGCAGGCAGGGTGTTCATCAAGTTATAGGTCGTGTCGATGTCGGTGCTCGGCCCCTGGACCACCATCCAGCGAGAGGTGTTGTTGCCGCCCGTCGTGCGAACCGCACTGATGAAAGTGTTATAGTAAGTCATCAACGTGGACATCTGTGCGGCAGTGGTGACGTTGGGCTCATTCGCACCCGCAAACAGCAAGTGGTTATTGTAACCGGCAAAGGTGGTCGCAATCTGTGACCAGTAGGAGTTCATTTTCGCGTTGATCGTCGGGTCCACAGATGTCCCAATATTGTTTTCAAGCCAGCCACCATCCCAGTGGTCGTTGATAATGATGTACAGGTTGTCGGCGATGCACCAGTCAACCACCTGTTTGACCTGCGCCATGTAGACGGGATCAATTTGATACGTGGACTGGTTGGCGTGACTGTCCCACGCACAGGGGATACGAAAGGTGTTGAACCCGGCGTTGGTGACTGCGTTGATCAGCGCCTGGGTTGGCGGCGGGCCCCAGCAGCCCACGCCACAAGGCGGCTCCATCGTATTTCCGAGATTCCACCCGTAGGTCGGCGTCGGCAACTGTGCGAACGCGCCCAAGTGAAGAATCAGCAGGCACACGATCGCAAGAATGGAAGCGTTTAATGGACCGTTCATTCTTCCACGTTTCCGGGTCCCACCCCGTCGGGCGTCTCTTTCATGGGAACGCCTGGCAGGAACAGCCAAAGAACGGTGCCCGGCAAATTTCAGTTCTTTTTTTGCATAAACCGTTCCTGAGTTGGGTTTAAGGGAATTTGTTGTTGTCGGAGAATATTGTGCGCCGCCAAAGTCCGTGCCGCAACACATCACACCGGAGGCATTCGGCTGCGGCACAATCGGCGTTTTGCACCCAGCGATGCGGCGGCTCGTCGTCAGCGACGACGCAGCCGCGTTCCCTGTCATTTTCGTAAATGCCACGCGTGCCGTTCGAGGAATCGGCCGAAGCGCTGAAACCAGGCAAAATAATTTCATGAGATTCTTGCGGGGGGATTGAAGCTCGACGCATTCATAAAAAGGTGGCGGAACCAGTTGCCGGCAAGGCAGGGGTTCGCAAAATTATGAGACATAAGGCGGTTCATCATACCCCGGAATTCACATTCAAGCATGCCTGAATTTGTAATGAAAAATAATGACAAGCATCAGCTTCTAGCCTGGTTGCTGCCGATGCGGACCAGCTCAGGGCGACGTTGCCATCTCTCCCGGTTTCGCCGGGGAGAGGGTGGTGATTGCTCCGGCAGCCGAAGTCCGCGAGCAATTCAAGCGTGTGAAGCCGTTGAAAGACATCGGCATCAAGGGCCGCGAGGCACGCTGGACGTGCTGAACATCGTGCGCCGACTGGTGGAAAATAGGAGACGAGGTGACGAGTCTGGGCTCGGAACCTGGAAAGGGGATAGCCTCCTCACGTCGGCTCCTACTGGGGAGTTCATGACCGCCAAGGCCGCCAGCACGTCCAGCAGCCCGTCCTCTCCATCCTCCGTAGCAGAGTTACTGCGGAGGGTGGACAGCTCTGCCCTGCCAGTGTAGCGTCGAGCCACAGGCTCGACACGACAGCTTTCTGGAGTGTGGCATCAGCGCCCATCAGCGCCCATCAGCGCCCATCAGCGTCCATCAGCGGTTGATTTCGGGGCTCCTTGAGGCCGGCCAGCAGGGTTTCGAGTTCCTGCCGGCGCGGTTCGAGTTGCTTCTTGACCGCACGCTGGTTGAGCCAATAAACAAAGCCATAGGTGAAGCCGTAAGTGATGATGAAGACGGCGCCAATCGTGATCAGGAATGCCAGTCCGGCCCCGCGCGCGGTCCAGAGGGTCTGAGCCAGGACCGCGCCAATGCCGATGATCGGCGGCAGCAAATACCACCAGAGGACGTTTCTCAGCAGCCAAATTTGATGGTTGATTTGAAACAACGAGGCCTCAATGCAGCTTTGCAGGGAATCGTTATGGACCGGTTGCTTCCGATGTTGGATCCGGCGATCCACCACAAAGAAGACGCCGACTTCGAAACAAGCAAACGCAAGCAAATAAAACGACCACCAGTGGCATCGCAATCCCCAGACCAGAAAACCCACGGTCATTAAGGCCGCCGAGCCCACCTCCCGCACATCGCGCCAGAATATCGTCGCCCGGAAATGCTGCTGGTTATGCCGGACCTCGTTCAACAGCACGTTGACGTTGATGGTCACTTTGGCGCCCGGGTCCTGGGATTGCCACGCTTTTTGCATCGCTTCAAAGTTCATCGGTTGCTCCTTTCAATTGGTCCGCCAGTTGTTTGCGGATGCGGTTCAGTTTCACGCCGACATAGTTTTCGGAGATGCCCAGCACCTCGGCCATCTCCTGGTAACTCAGGCCGTCGAGATGCATGAGCGCCAGGGAGGTGTCCACCTTGGGCAGCTGGCGGATGGCGGCGTAAAGCCGCTCCACAATTTCCTGTTCCGGCAGCGAATCCACATGGCTCGGCTGCACCTGGGGCGAGGTGTCGAGCCGCAAAAAGATTTCCTGCTTCTCCCGCCGCCGCCGCTCGCCGCGCTGCCAGGCCAGCGCGGTGTTGAAGGCCACGCGATAGATCCAGGTGGTTTCCTTCGCCTCGCCGCGAAAGGACGGAATGGAGGACCAGAGTTGCAGCAGAATGTCCTGGAACAGGTCATCCTGGTCTGGCGGCGCCGTGGCGCAACCACGAACCACCTTCAACATCAGTCCGAGATGTTCCTTCAACCATCGCCGGAACAGGGCTTCCTGTTCCTGGGCGGTCATGGCTTGAGGCTGCATTCAGTTAAATAGTGACTGAACCCCGCCCGTTCTTACAAAGAAAATGCACTTTTAACTCCGGCGCCCACATCGCAAAGATTGAAGTAAAAGCAAATCGGGGTTCGGAAAAGGGTTTTCAGAAGGAAACCAAGGTTGGCAATCACCTTCGATATCCTGGTTTGCTTCTGTGAATTTTCCGTCACCCATCGCGGCTGGACACTGGATGTGCTGAACGCTGTGCGACGGTTGGTGGATAGCAGGAGACGAGGTCACGAGTCTGGGCCACGGCCGGGAAAGGGGCCAGCCTCCTCACGTCGGCTCCTGCTGACTGAGGACTTGAGCTGCCTGGGATTTGAGCCATTCGGGAAATGGCGGAAAGGATTTGCCAGCGGCAAAGGCCGTGAGGCCGACGGAGCGGGCGCGAGCAAGTCAATTCACCACCGCCGACGTTTACACTTCACCCGCGACTGGGGGCAGGGGTCGTGACCCTCAACTCCTTGGCGCGGCGTAGCACAGCGAAGACGGCTCAACCAAGAACCCTCAATCCTTGTCCGGCCCCGGGCATCTGCCGGCTTGCGAATCGGCGAAAATCGGCGGAAACAATGATTGATTATTGGGTTGAGCGGGGTGTCATTTCGACGGCGTTCTTACGGGTGACATCGGCGATGACAATGTGCATCCACCCTTGATCGCGTTCTTGAATATAACCCAGGTCCCAGTCTGGCCAGCCCCGGCGTTTGGCTTCGGTTGCCGCAACCGTTGAGGCCACTTCTTTCACATAAATGATGCGCTGCGTTCCCGGGAAAGGCGAACCCTGGTGGACGGTAACTTGAAAATGCGTGTCATCCACATTTTTGATAAAATATTTGGGGGAGGTTGGAAGGTTTTGATTAAAATCCTGGTTATAGGATCTTTCATTGTTTGTGGCGCACCCAGCGGCTAAAACCACAAGGATCACATTTAATAACAGCAGCTGGAGCATCCAGCGGAATGGAATTGCTTTCATGCTGCTAGATTAACCGATTCCGGCCGGCTGGCCATAGGGTAAACACCCCATGACGCGAGCGAGTCCAAATCCGTCTCTGGGGTGAAGACCCCATAGCAACCGTGCAGCGGAGTGTTATCTTGTCGCCATGAATATGTTATTACTTGTAGTTGTACTTCTTCTCTTGTTTGGCGGCGGCGGGTTTTACTTTGGCGGTCCCGTCATCGGCGGCAGCGGGCTTGGCCTGATCCTGGCGGTATGCCTGGTCATCTATCTCCTCGGTGGATTCCGCACGAAAAACACATAGGTTGCTTCGTTTGCTTTCGACCGCGGCGACTGGGAATTGCCATACTGGGAGACGAAATGACGAGTCTGGGGCTGCAGCCGGGATAGGGCTAAGCCTCCACGTCGGCTCCTACCGGGCTGTTCACCACCAAGGTGGTTTATGTTTTTGAGCGCGAGTTGGAAAAGCTCCATCCCGACAACCGCCACGTCCGCGATAAAATCCGCCAGCAACGTCGAGCCCCGTTTGACGCCGGTCTTTTATTGTACGTCTTTTATTGTACGTTGACCGCGCCTCTGGCGGATGCTGTAAACATTTTTTCGACGCAATGACACGATGACGCAAAAGTCCAGAACGCGCTTTCCAGCGCCTTTTACAGGTATGAAATGTGCTACTTATCAGCACGTCAGGAGCAAGCTTCTCCTTCTGATAATGGCGGTTCTTGGCGGCGTGTTCATTCCGCTGGTGCTGAACTTACCACGAATCAATTCGGCCGGAGGCCGACCCCGCACGTTTCGTGTGGTTCCTAAAGGCCATCCGGGTCGATTCCTGGTGCAATGGCCATGGCACATCCGCATTTCGTCCCAATGTTTTGCGGCGATGCCACCATCGCGAATGGTTGATGCGGGTCCAAGTGTCCATCCGTAGCTGCTCCACCATCCAGCTCACTGTGACCGGGTTTTATTCTCCGACGAGGTGGTAGGGCTGGACGGTGTCGTCGCCGAGGTGGTTTCTCGGGGCGGCCTTGAGCGAGAAGGTGAAGGCGACGGTAACGTCCGTCGGGCCGTTGCCGGTGTCCATCAGGCGGAGAGTCAGCGCGCCGGTCCAGCTCCGCATGTCGCGATAGAGCGTGTACATCTGCTCCTGCAAGCGGCCGGTGTCGAAGTTATAGTAGTGGGTGATGCGCGCGCCCCAGTTGTCGTTCAGCCGGTAAAACAAGGTGCTGGTGAGGAGATCGGAGCCGCTGTCCAGGAATCCATCGCGCAGGAACCAGTGGCCGATGCCCCAGCTCCATTTTTCGCTGGGGGTGAAGGTGAGCTGGTGGAACGCCATGTTCAGCGCGTTATCACTGAGGTCGTAGCGGAGCTGGGATTGGAGCAGGAGCCAGGTGCGCGGGCGAAAGGAGAGTTCGGAGTAAAGGTCGTTGAAGATGTCCTGCCCGGGGTTTGGTTGTAGCCGCCAGTCCAGCATGAGATTCCAGTCGACCAGGCTCTCGAGCTCGCCGGCGCGTTTGGTCTGGAGCGTGTTGCGCAGGCCGAAGCGGATAACGTTCTCGCTGTCGATCGAATCGATGTCATTGTAATCGGGAAAGGTGATCGGCAGGATCTCGGGGCAGGGCAATTGCGTGTCAAACTGCGGCAACTGCGACGGCGTCTTATTGGGTTCGGGCACGTAGGCGTAGGTCACCGAAGGCTCGATGATGTGGCGCAAGCCGTCGATGGCCAGGAGTGAATTCGTTGCTCCGGTCCAGAGCTGGGAGGTCTTGAACGAGGTTTCCACGCCGGTGTTGATCACGCCGCGCGAGGCCACGGTATTGGTGCCGCCCGGCCCGGTTTCCGAGCTGTAATAGGTGAACCGCCCGCCGGCGCGCGGGGTGATGTTCAGCCAGCCAAAAAACGTCTCGGGCAGGAGCAGTTGATGAAACGTGTCGGCGCGGGAGGCGGAATAGGCCGGCGGCGTGGGCCCGTTGGTATCCGCAAAATATTTCCGGTAATAGCCCGCCGAACTTTCGCTGTCGTAATACAGCGGCGTGTTGAAGACCTGCTGGCGATAGCCGGTGAGTTTTACATCGGGCAGCCGTTCGACCTGGTCGAAGAAATTGTTGAGCTGCGGCGTGGTCTCGGCGTCGAGACTCCAGTTATCCGAATACTTGTTGATCTCGGTGAACGAGTAGGGTTGGGGATTGTTGCGATAGTCGCCCACGAAAAAGTCATGCAGGACCAGCGGATCGCTCTGGTAGTTCACGAGCGCCTTGACGTTCAGGTTCGTGGCCGGGGTGGCCTGGTAACCGAGGTGAAAGAGCTGCCGGTTGTTGGGGATGCCGTTGACCCAGGGCGTTTTGTTCGTGCTGGTGGTCGGTTTCAGGTCGTCCAAAAAGTAATACTTGAACTCTGCTTCGCCCCAGCGGCCGAGGTGCAGGTTCAGGTCCGGCCCCGTGCCCAGGCCGCGCCGTTCCCGGTAATCCGCATGCACCTTCCCGTCCACCGCGTTGTTGAGGTACCAGGTGTAGGTGTTCATCGAAAACGGACCGTAGGCGCTGCGGTAGCCGGGAAGAAAATTGAAGTTGTTCGCGAGCGGCCCCAGCTCGCGCCGGTAATAGGGAAAGTAAAACACCGGTACGCCGTCCACGATCATCACGGCATTCCACATCTCGATGTATTTTCCGGGGACAATGGTGATGCGGCTGGCCCGCACCCGGAACTCCGGGCTGCTGACATCGTCGGTCGTGACGAAGGCGTGGCGGGCGGTGTAGGTTTTATTGGTGAGGTCGCCGTGCAAATCCTCGCCGGCCGAAAATACCGGCGGTTTGCCCGTGCGAAATTGTTCGCTCTGCATCTGGCGCGTCCGGAAATTGTAGCGGATGTGGTCGCCGACCCAGGTTTCATCGCCCTGCTCGATGCGCACGTGGCCGTCGGCCGCCACCTCGCCCGTCTGCTGGTTTACGGAGGCGCTGTCGGCAATGAGGGTCACATTGCTCCCGTAGACGAGAAAGACGTTCGTGCAGTACATCAGCCCGGTTCCCGAGTCGTATTCCGCATAGCCTTCCGGGGCGCCGGGAATGACCTGGCTCAGTTCTCTCACTTCGATCTGCGGTTGTTCCTGGGCCCGGGCGGCCGACGACAGGACCGCGGCCAAAAAGGCGAACAGGGCAATGGCGGACAATCTGGTCATCAGGTACGGCCAATTAAACAAAACGAAATGCGCTTGTCGAGAGTTGAGGGACGGGGGCTCATCCGCCACCACCCCATTTTCTCCCACGCCTTCCCCAAGGGAGGAGAGATTTCCCTGAAATATTTTTCACGCCTTGATCCCCGGCATGAAGAAAAATTCAACATTCAACATTCAACACCCAATGTCGAACGGCTTTCCTTGATTGTCCGGCGTTGAAAGTTGAGCGTTGAATGTTCCCCGGCTCATGGGTGGGGAGGCCGTGGACAGTTTCATGGTGGCAAAACGCAGCCAGGGGCGGCATTTGGCCCCCGACCCTCCACCGCTTCTATTCCTTCGGCAGGAAGGTGAAGGCCACTGCCGCCAGGATGCACACAAATGCGGCGAGATGGTTCCACCGGATTTTTTCGTGAAGGTACAAAATCGCGAAGCCGCAGAAGACCGCGAGCGTGATGACTTCCTGGATGATCTTGAGCTGGGTGGCGGAATAGACCGAGTTGCCCCAGCGATTGGCCGGCACCTGGAGGACGTATTCGAAGAAGGCGATGCCCCAGCTGGCCAGGATGACCAGCAGCAGCGGCTGGCTCTTGAATTTCAAGTGGCCATACCAGGCGATGGTCATGAACACATTCGAGCAGGTCAGCAGCACGATCGGCAGCCAGCGGGATTGAGTCAGATCGTTCATAATTTTATTCCTCGGGCGCAGTTTCACCCAGCGCCAACCGCGCGCCTTGGCGGACGTGCAAGATGTGAACGTTGCCTTTGCTCACGGTAAAAAGAATCCGGTATTTGTGCCGGCGGCGACCATGGAGAATTTCCCGGATTTCCACATTGAGAAATTTACTTTCCGGTGCAAGCGGACAACGCTCGGGGAAAAGCTCCAGCGACCCAATTGTGTGGTAAACGCTGTCAAACCAACGGTCGGCCGCCGCTGGCGATTGCTCGGTAAGCCATAAATGAGCTTCGGCGATGTCCCGCTGGGCGGGAAGTTCGACGATGACGTTCCACCGCTTCATTTTTTGCGGCGAGGAATCTTGTGCTGGGCGCGAATTTCATCAAGGGCCTGGCGGAACGGCTTGCTCGTACCGGCTTTCATTGCGTCCAGACCGCGCTGGATGCCGCGGATGGCATCCAGCATGTCTTCAAACGCGGCGGCATCCTGCACAATCAACTCCGCCCTGCCGTTGACCGTCAAAACTTCCGGCCGGCCGCTGTTCTTGAGCCGGCGCAGATGCGACTTGGTGTTGCGCTGAAAATCCGTCAGCGACCGGATGTCTTGCAAAGCAATCATAACATTCAATTCACTGTTTTATCCATGCTTTGGACAAGTTGCCCTCAATTCCCGGCAAAAGCAAGCCGCGAACGGCAGAAAAACGGGCCGGCAGGTCAGCAGCACGATGATGCTCACGGCTCTCCAGCCATCTATCGAAGGCATTTTGCCCATAAAATGTTCTTCGCAGTAGCCGTCGGATCGAGTTCCGTCTGGAATTCCGATATATCGGTTTATAACCTCACCGGGATCTTCTTCTCTGCCAAGAACCGTTTCACATCGCCCACCGTGTAGGTGCCGAAATGGAAGATGCTCGCAGCGAGGACGGCATCGGCCTTGCCCGCGAGCAGCACCTCGGCCATGTGTTCCAGGCTGCCCGCGCCGCCGCTGGCCACGACCGGCACGCCCACGGATTCGCTGATGCGCCGCGTGATGACGAGGTCGAACCCGGCCTTGGTGCCGTCGGCGTCGATGGAGTTCAAAACAATTTCGCCCGAGCCGAGCGCCACGGCGCGTCTGGCCCATTCCACGGCGTCCAGGCCGGTGTCCTTGCGTCCGCCGTGCGAGAACACGCCCCATTTGTCCGGCCCGACCTTCTTGGCGTCGATCGAAACGACGATGCACTGGCTGCCGAACTTTTCCGCGCCCTGGCGGATGAGTTCGGGATTGGCGAGCGCCGAGGAGTTGATACTGATCTTGTCCGCGCCGGCGCGGAGCATGGTGAACATGTCATCCACGGATTTGATGCCGCCGCCGACGGTGAGCGGCATGAAACACTGGTCGGCGGCGCGCTGGATGACCTCGACCATGGTCGCGCGGCCGTGCGCGCTGGCGGTGATGTCGAAGAACACCATCTCGTCCGCGCCCTGTTCGTTGTAGCGGAGCGCGAGCTCGACCGGGTCGCCGACGTTGCGCAGCTCGCCGGCCTCGGCCTTGCCGAACTGGACGCCGCGCGTGACCTTGCCGTCATGCACGTCAAGACAGGGAATGACTCGTTTGGCCACCATGAACTGTCATTGAAACGGCACCCGGCGCCCAAGGCAATGGTTTTTTAGCGGGACGGAACAATGATTCAACATTGAACATTCAACACCCAACGTTGAACGGCGCCTTTCCCTGAATGTCTGCCGGTTCATGAGTGGGGCGGGGGGATGCGGGTTGAGCCAAAAACCTTGTGCCTCCTCGCGGCACGGTGACAACAGCTCGAATGCATTTTGCTTGTCAATTCCACCCCCCGGGCATAGACGAAAGGCGGCGATATTTGTTTTTTCCGGTGAACGTCAAAAAACCTGCAAACGATTCGATTGAAATGAAAAAGCTCACCAACCTCGGCGTCACTGTGCTGTTAACCCTAGCCATGGGGTGTTCCGCCTTCAGGTCGTCGCATCAAACCCTGACGGTCCAAGTGACCGATCCGCCGCATGCCAAAGTCTGGGTAAACCGGGTTTGTGAGGGTGAAGCCCCGGTCCAAGTGAGTGTGCTCCGAAACAAGGATGTGGATGTGGCGGTGGAAAAAGAGGGATTTCATACGGAAAACCGAACGGTGCGCTATCATCTGAACACCACCGGGTACCTGGATATCTTCGGTGCGTGGCTGCTGATTGTGCCGGTCATCGGGATCATGACCCCTGGCCATGATTCGCTCGACGAAACCACGATCACCATGCACCTTTCACCCGAGACGGAGGCGGAGGCGGCAGCCAAGGCGGCGGCAAAGGCAGCCGCACCCGAACCGGCTTCCAATAATAACCAGGAGCAGGAAAAAGCCGCGGACCCGGTTCCATTCTGACTCGCTCGGTCACGGCCGGATTCACTCAGTCAAAAATCTGGAAACCTGGCAAACGACGCAAGCGATGGCGGCAGGCGGCCGGTGTGGCAGGCAGGACGAATTCTGATAGATGTCTGGCATCAGGTTGGTTCGCCGTTGGGAGGCGTCGTGCTGAGAATCTTCTTGACGCATGACTTTCCGGCACTAGTTTTGCTGACATAGAGCGCGAGATGATCCCAAACGAAAAATAGTTATGAAATCATGCCTTTTTGTCCTTGCCAGCCTTGTTTTATTGTCCGGTTGCCTCCTGCTCACCGGCTGTGCCCGGACGGATTATGGGGTCGGCAGTCCGTACCAGCCCGGCCCGGTGGCGGGTAAGACCGTCGGCAGCGCCGTCGGGGTCACCGCCGGCAACGTCGCCGGCTTCGGTGTTGGCGTCGTCTCCGGTACCGCGCACGGCATGGTGGCGCCATTCAACCCGAGTTATCACATGGTCCGTTACTGGCGCGCGGAAACCACGGCCGACGGCCGGACCATCCAGGTGCCCTACGATATTTTGGTGGATCAATATGGCCGGCCGGCGCACATGCCGGCGCCGACGGGGAATTCCGCTCCGCCGGTTTCGCCAGCGCCGGCGGCCCAGCCTCCCGCGGCGGCACCGCCAGCCGCAACCAACGCCGCGCCGCAATAGTAATTTGTTCCCCCCAACTCTCCCAAGAATTATGCAACGATTCGCCCGACTATTACTGGCTGGTGTGGCTGGCGGCCTTCTGACGGCCGGACAATTATTTGCCGGGGACCCGGCGGCCGCCGCGCCGCAGCGCAAGGTCGCCATCATCGTCGAAAACCGCGCCGGCGCGGAGCTCAACGACAAGGTTGCCGTGCTCGAAGATCTGTTGAGCAGCCGCATCGCCGGCAAGGGATATTCGGTCATCAGCCGGGACGTGACCGTCAACGCCCTGAAGACCTATTCCACGGCCGGCGCCGCCGTATCTTCTCAAAGCACCGTCAAGGCTGCGGCCGGGACTCCGTCCGGCCAGGGATCCGCCGCCGCGGAGCTGGCCCGGTCCGGTTCGGCAAAGGTTGCCGTCACCCCGGACACGACCCGGTTGGACCAGGAGTTGAGCGACAGCACCTCGGCGCTCCGGCTGGCGCAAAATCTCGGAGCGGATTTCATTTTGATTCCGTCCATCACGACCTACGGCACGGAGAAAAAGGCCTATACCGGGGAGGGCATCTCCACTCTCAACGTCACGCACACCCTGCGCGTGAGCTATAAAATCGTCGAGGCCGGCGCGGGCGGCGCCCTCAAGGGCGATACCGTCACGGCTGCCAAGACCATCCGCCAGAGCGGCAACCTGCAGGTGGACAGCAGTGACGTGATCAATGAATTGCTGGATGACGCCGCCGGCCAGCTGGCCGACACCCTGGTCCAAAACGCGGCTTCATTGCCGGCCACCGTCGCCAAGGACAAGCAGGTCAGCTTCCGCATCGCCTGCACGATGACCGATCCCCGCCAGCAACCGATCCTCATTTCCGCGGTCGGCACCACGGCGGACAACCACCTCGTGACCAACGCGCCGGTGGCGCTGCAGCCCATGGACGTGACCGTGGAACTGGATGGCGTGGCGATTGGTTCGGCGCCGGGTGCCTTCCAGGGCTATCCCGGCCTGCACAAGCTCCGCCTTTCGCGGGAAGGCTTTGATTCCTGGGAACGCACCGTCAACCTGTATGAAGGCCAGACCCTCCGCGTGGCGCTGCAGATGAGCCCGGAAGGCTATGCGCGCTGGAAGGACACCTCGGATTTCCTGGCCACGCTCGACACCAACCGCAAGCTCACCGACGCCGAGGTCAAGCGGATCGAAGGCATTGCGAAATTTTTCAGCGAGAGTCATTACCGGGTGGATACCAAGGAAAACACCAAGGTTTACAAGAGCCTCTACTAACCAACCGAATCAAGAAATCGTCATGAAACATTCCTCTTTCTGCAACATCGGCCTCGGTCTGATTGCCGCCGCGCTGCTGCCCGTGCTGGCCTCGGCCCAGGAGGGCAAGGCCACGCTGGCCGTTTCGTCCATCAAACCCACGCCGTCCCTGGCGGCCTCGGTGAAGCCGGACAAAAAGCTGGAGATGGGGCGCATCATCGAATCGCTGGACAGCCAGCTCATCGACCGCATCAACGCCACGCGCAAGTTCGACGTCGTGGGGCGCAGCGATCTGAGCGACATCCTCAAGGAACAGGACCTCGGCGCCTCCGGCAACGTGGATGCCAAGACCGCGGCGAAGGCCGGCAAGCTTACCGGCGCGAAGTATCTGTTGGTGACCACGGTGGACGACTACCAGGACTACGTGGAGAAAGCCACGTTTGAAGGCACGGGCCGCAGCGCCACCAAACGCGTCTTCCGCCTGTCGGTCGTGGGCAAGGTCTATGATGCGAGCACCGGCAAATTGCTGGAATCGGCCAATTTCCAGACCGGCAACGATGGGTTCAAGCAAATCCAGGAGGAACGCAGCTATACGGTCAAGGACGGCGAATTGAGCGATGAGATGATGGTGGCGGTTTCGCGGGACATGGCCCAGAAGATCGCCAACCGCATCGCGGACGTGATTTTTCCCGCGAAAGTGCTGCTCCGGCGCGACAAGGAAGTCACCATCAACCGCGGCGAAGGCGGTGGGGTGGCCGTGGGCGACACGTTCAACGTGTTTGCGCTGGGCGAGGAATTGATCGATCCGGACACCAAGGAGTCGCTGGGCCGGGACGAGGCCAAGGTGGGCAGGGTGAAGATCACCCAGGTGAACCCGAAGACCTCGACGGCGGAAATTCTGGAAGACACCGGCATCGACAAGGGTGCCATCCTGCGGAAGCCGCAGTGAACCGCCACAACCGCAGCCAACCAATATTGGAAGGAATGGGAGCAACGATGACCACGCCCGTTGTGTTCAAACACCGCATCCACCGGGTGTTTTTTGCCGCCATCCTCGGCGTGCTGGCCACCGGCTGCCGGACCTACAAGGACCAGAACCATGTCGTTCAATATTGGGAACAGGGCCGGATGACCAATGCCGTTGCGGAAGCCAACCTGATGGTCAAAAAAAATACCAACAACAAGGACACCATCATCTGGCGACTGGAACAGGGTGCGGTCCTGCGCGGGGCGGGTCAGTACGAGGAGAGCAACAAGGCGTTCGACCTGGCGCAGCAAAAAATGGATGATTACGAGAACAAGGCCAAGGTCCGGGTCGGCCAGGAAACCGGCGCATTGCTTTCCAACCAGGCCGAACTCGACTACGAAGGCCGCGCCTACGACGGCGTGATGCTCAACACCTACAAGGCGCTGAATTATCTTCAACTGGGCGAGCCCGACAAGGCGCGCGTGGAACTGATCCGCGCCTACCAGCGACAGCAGGAGGCCGTGGCGGTGAACCAGAAGCGCATCGCCAAGGCCCAGGAGGATGCCGCCAACAGCAAGGACAAAGCGGCCATCGACAAGGCGCAGCAGGACCCGAAATTGCAGGCCCAGACGCAGGGCGCCTACGCCGGTCTGGACAATCTCAAGGCGTATGCCGATTACGTCAACCCCTTCACCGTGTATCTCGACGGCCTGTTTTTCATGGCTGACGCCGCGGATGGCTCGGACGTGGAACGCGCCCGCAAATCCTTCGAGCGCGTCGCGGGATTCGATCCGGACAACGAATATGTCAAACAGGACCTGGCCATGGTCAACGCTTTGATCCAGGGCAAGCCGCTGCCCCCGACAACCTATGTGATTTTCGAAACCGGCCGCGCGCCCGCGCGCGACCAGATCCGCATTGACGTCCCCCTCTTCCTGGTTTCGAAGGCGACCTACGTGGGCGCGGCCATTCCCACGCTCAAACCCCAGGGCAATTACCTTCCCAGCCTGACAGTGACGGCCAGCAACAGTTCGACCAACCCAACGGAAGTCACGACCGCCACCACGAGCCTCGTGGCCAGCATGGACAGCGTCATCGGCCTTGATTTCAAGAATGAACTGCCGACCGTCATTGCCAAAACCATCACCTCCACCGTCGTCAAAGCCATCGCCACCCAGCTGGTGAGCAATAATTCCTCCCAGGGGCAAAGCGTGCTCGCGTTGCTGATGGTCGCTTATCAGATCGCCGTTAACATTGCCGACGAGCGCACCTGGACGACACTGCCGAAGGAATTCCAGGCCTGCCACCTCCCGACGCCGCCCGACCGCAGGATTGAACTGGCCGCGCCCGACGGCCGCCAAAAAATCCCGGTGACAATCGGGGATGGCACGATTAACCTTGTTTACGTCAAATCCATCACCGCCACCGGCCCGCTGCTGGTGACCCAAATGAAATTAAAATGAAAACGCGAATTTTTCTCCCGCTCGCCGGGGTGGTCCTGCTCGCCTGGTGCGGCTGCCGCACCTCGATGAACACCGTCGAAAACGCCCAGAAGGAAGGCCAGCGCCAGATGGTTTCCGACCAGCGGGTCATCACCGACACCAGCCTCGCCAAGAAGGTTTCCATCGTCGGCATCAACCAGGCCATGACCCCGGGCGGGGTGCTCAAGGTCCAGATTGAACTGCTCAACACCAAGCGCTCGCTCCAGCGATTCAGCTATCGCTTCGAGTGGTTTGACGCCAACGGCATGCAGATCAACAATGTGGCTTCGCCGACCATCCCCGATCAAATCGAAGGCGGGGAGAGCAAATTCATCTCCAGCGTGGCGCCCATGCCGGCCTGCAAGGATTTTCGAGTCAAATTCATTGAAGATTGATCAACCTCAACCAAAAGTTCCCATGAAAAAAACCGTTCTTTTGTCCCTCCTCGCGGCCGCCCTCCCGCTGATTGTCGGCGGTTGTGCCACCAAGGCCCATTACATTCAAACCGGCGGACGCGAAAGCCTGGTCAACGTCAATCAAATCAACATCCAGGATTTCATCCAGGCCGCCAATGATGCGACCAGCGACCTCCTGAAAGGCGGCGTGCTCGACCGGGTGGCCAATCCACCGGCCGTCATCGCCATCAGCCGCATCGTCAACAACACCGGGCAGCAGATTGACACCGATCTGCTCACCAAGAAAATCCGCGTCGCCCTGTTGAACAGCGGCAAGGCCCAGACCACCACCACCATGGGCCTGGGCGGCACCGCCGAGGACCCGATGGCCAAGGGCCTGCAGCAGGAATCCGAATTCAAGGCTGACCAGAAAGTCACCCGCACGCCGGACTTCACCCTTTCCGGCAAAATCATTCAAACCCTTGCGCGGGAGGGCAACACCAGCCAGTCCACCTTCAGCTTCCAGCTTTCGCTGACCGACACCAGGACCGGCCTGGCCGTCTGGGAAGGCGAAAAGGAGATCACCAAGCAAGGCGGCCGGCCGGGCGTCGGCTTCTGATCTCAGTCCGGATTTTTCCACGCCGGCTGGTGCTGCCCAGCCGGCGTTTTTGCTTTTCCCTTGCCCGCCGGGACTCGTTGGCTTTGAACTACTTCATCGATTTGGGCTTTGAATGTGGAGTGCCGTTCGTGGTCTAATCAGACACAGGAAGACCGATTAACGAAACATGAAACCGCAGATTTTGATGCTGGCACTGGCGGCCTCGGCCATCGTATGGACGGGCTGCGAATATCCCAATGGCGATCCCAATTACACCGGCACCGGCGCTTTGATGGGTGGCGGCGCGGGCGCGGTCACCGGCGCGGCGATTGGCGGCGAGCGCAATGGTGGTGAGGGCGCCTTGATTGGCGCCGCCGTCGGCGCGGTGGCCGGCGGTCTGATCGGCAATTCCATGGATCGGGAACAGCAGGAGCGGCTGCGCCAACAGGCGCCGCAAACGTATGCCCGGGTGGACCAGGGGCAGCCGTTGAGCGTGGCGGATGTCAAGGCGCTCGCCCGGGCCGGGGTCAGCGATGACGTGATCATCAGCCAGATTCGTAACACGCACACGGTCTATCGTCTCGGTGCGGCGGACATCATTGCTTTGCGTGACGCCGGGGTGAACAACCGGGTCATTGATTACATGATCAACACGCCAGCATCGTCCCCGGTGGCCGTGCCGGGAAGCGTGACCTATGTCGCCCAGCCGCCGCCGCCGCCGCCGGTGGAAACCGTCGTCGTTGCGCCCGCGCCGGGCTATGTCTGGATCAGCGGTGAATGGGCCTGGAATGGCCGGTGGCTCTGGGTGGGTGGCCATTGGGGTTATCCGCCGCATCCCCGTGCCGTCTGGGTCCGTACCTACTGGTACCAGGGACCGCATGGCTGGTGCCGTGCGGCGGGACATTGGCGCTGATTCCTCGCCCCCGCTTGCCGGCTGCAGAGCTTCATCCGGAACCGGATTTTGTTCTCCGGAAATTTAATCCGGATCCGATTGTCGGCATCAGACCTGCTGGAAATAACGGTAGGATTTGGGCAGTGGCCAACTCACTGCGGCTACCCTTAAAATAATGGGCCGTTATCCGTGCCACTGCCTGAATCCAACGATTTCAGCACTTCATCCTTGGAATTGGATCGGTCAGCGGGCTGCTGGCCCCGGTTACCCCAGATTCACCGGGTCAATGTCCACCGCCAGGGTCACATCCTCCGGCAACGTCAGCGTCCCCACGATTTTGGCCAGGATCTGGCTGAGCCGGCTCATGGCCCGCGTCCGCAGCATGATCTGGTAGCGGTAAAAAGTTTCGGCCTTCAGCAACGGCGCCGGCGCCGGACCGGCGATGATCAAGTCCAGAGTCCAGGGCCCAAGGTCCAAAGGCGGCCCTGTCTGTGCGGCTTTGGACTTTGGACTTTGGATTCTGGACTCAAGCACGCGTTTCAAGTGGTCGGCGCTGAACTTCACCTTGTCCTCGTTGCGGCCCTTGAGCGTGAGCAGCGCCACGCGGCTGATGGGCGGGTATTTCAACTGCTCGCGGAATTCGATTTCCTGCTCGTAAAAACCGGTGAAGTCGTGGCGGCGCGCATATTGGATGGCCGGATGAAACGGCGCGAACGCCTGCACGAACACCTCGCCTTCAACGTCGCCGCGGCCGGCGCGGCCGGCGACCTGGGTGAGCAGCTGGAAGGTGCGTTCGCCCGCCCGGAAATCCGGCTGGTGCAGCGCGAGATCGGCGTAAATGATGCCGACGAGCGTGACGTTCGGGAAATGCAGCCCCTTGGCAATCATTTGCGTGCCGACGAGAATGTCGATCTTGCCCGTCCGAAAATCGCCGAGCACCTTCCGGTAATCGTCCTTGCGCTTCATCGTGTCGGCGTCCATGCGTTTGACGCGCGCCTGCGGAAACAGCTTCGCGAGCGTCTCCTCGATTTTTTGCGTGCCGGTGCCGGCAAAACGGATCGCCGGGTTCTTGCACTTCGGTTCCGGGCAGGCCGTCGGGACCTTCGCATTGTGGCCGCAGATGTGGCAGGAGAGCTTCTGGTCGATGCGATGGTAGGTGAGCGGCAGGCTGCAATTCGGGCACTGGGCAACGTAGCCGCATTTCGGGCATTGCAGCGAGGTCGAGTAGCCGCGCCGGTTCAGGAACAAAATCGTCTGTTCCTGGCGCTCCAGCCGTTGCGCGATGGCCTCCTTGAGCTGCGGCGAGAAAATCGGCGGGCCCTTTTCCTTGTAGGCTGCCTGGCGCATGTCCACGACGCGGACGTGCGGCATTTTCTGGTCGTCCACGCGCTCAGGCAGTTCCAGCAGCGTGTATTTGCCCGACTTGCAGTTGTAGTAGCTTTCCATCGACGGCGTGGCCGAGCCGAGCACGACCACGGCCGATTCCATCTGGCCGCGCATGATGGCCACGTCGCGGGCGTGATAGCGCGGCGCCTCCTCCTGCTTGTAGGTGTGCTCGTGCTCCTCGTCCACGATGATGAGGCCGAGCGGCTCCACCGGCGCGAAAATCGCCGAGCGCGCGCCGATGACGATGCGGGCGCGGCCCTGGCGGATCTTGTGCCATTCGTCGTGGCGTTCGCCGGCGGACAAATGGCTGTGCAGCACCGCGACCAGCGTCTGGAGTTTGCCGGAACTGAACCGCGCCTTGAACCGCTCGACGGTCTGCGGGGTGAGCGAAATCTCCGGCACCAGCACAATGGCCCCCTGGCCTTTTTCGAGCGCGTGGGCCAGCGCCTGGAGATAGACCTCGGTCTTGCCGCTGCCGGTGACGCCGTGGAGGAGGAACGTGCGTGATGCGTGATGCGTGATGCGCGATGCGCCTTCGGTCGTTGCGGTCTTTTCACGCATCACAGAGCACGCATCACGCTTCGCATCCATCGCCTCGGTGATTTGTTGCAGCGCCTTTTCCTGCGCCGGGTTCAAAGCCAGCGGCTGCGACGGCAGGATGTGTTCGCGCGCGTAGGGGTCGCGCTCGGAAATTTGCGGGGCGACCTCGACCAGGCCGCGGTCCTCAAGCTTGCGGACGGTGGCGGCGGTCGTTTCGGCCAGTTCGACCAGTTCTTGCAGGAGTATTTCCCGCCGCTCCTCAATGATGTTCCAGACCTCCTGCTGGCGCTTGGGCAGCTTGGGAAAGTCCCCGGCCGGCGGCAGCGCGCGGACAAAGAGGCGTTCCCGCCAGCCGGATTCCTCCTGGCGCACGGCCTCGGGCAGCACGGATTTCAACGCCGTCTCCGGCGCGCAGCAATAGTAGTCGGCAATCCAGCGCGCGAGTTTCAGGACCTTCGGCGTGACGAGCGTCTGGGTGCCGATGACCTTGAGGATGGGCTTGAGGTTCGCGTGCGCCGATTCCTCGGCGAGGGCGGTGACGCAGCCGAGGATTTTTCGCGGGCCGAACGGCACCTGCACGCGGCTGCCCACGTCGATCTGCCCGGCCAGTCCGGGCGGAATCAAGTAATCAAACTCCTTGCGGAGCGCGATTTCAAGGCTGACGCGGGCAATCATGATGCGGTGACAAGTGGCCGATGACAGGTGACAGGAACAAGCAATGGCGTGCCGGCGTTGTTCATGTCACCTGTCACCCGTCACGTGTCACATTGTTAATCCTTCGAGATGGAGCGCAATTCCGTCTCCAGCTGCCGGCGCAAATCCTCGCGCCCGGCGTCGCTGATGTCGCGGGGCACGCGGATGGCGTGCCCGACACAGACCTCGCAACGGGCAAACGGCAGCGGAACCTGGAAGCGGTCCCAGCTTTTCATGCGCAGCTTCCATTTCACGTTCATGGCCACCGGCACGATGGGCAGGCCCGTCACCTGCGCGAGCGACATGATGCCGTCCTGGACCTGATAGCACGGTCCTCGTGGGCCGTCCGGCGTGATGGTCAGGTCGTGGCCGCGCTCCGCCCACGTCGTCAATTCCAGCAACGCCTGCGGTCCGCGCCGGCTGGATGAACCGCGCACCGGCTGCACGCCAAACCATTCCAGGATGCCCGCGAGGAACGCGCCGTCCTTGCTCGCGCTCACCAGCGCAGCCATGCCGGCGCCGGAATTGTGCGGCCGGCGATATTCGTCGAGGACCTTGGTACACGAGGCCAGCCGGTTGTGCCAGAAGCAGAAAATCACCGGGGTTGGTGCGCCCGGGGCGAAAAATTCCGAAGGCGCGCGCAGCCGGGAGCGCACCGTGGCCTGGAGCGTGCGCAGGGAAACGAACACGATGAACGCCCCGAGCTGCTGGTACCATCTGGCCGAATGCGGCACGATCACGCCGGATTTTCGCTTCTTCGCCGGCGGAACCGGTTTTTGGGGAGTTGCACTCACTTCAACCATCATGCCCCCTTTTTCAGGCAGGCCCGCACCAGGTCCTCCACCGTGGCCTTGGCCCCGAGCATGGCTTGCGCGGCGCGCACCGCGTCGTGGGCGTCGTTTTGCTTGAAGCCGAGCGCCAGAAGCGCCAGCACGGCGTCGTTGATCTTCTGGTCGTCCGGAGACAGGGCGCGTTGCGCGCTGGCCGCCTCCCACGCGCCAGCGGCGCCGATCTTGTCGCGCAATTCCACGATGATGCGCTCGGCGGTTTTTTTGCCGACGCCCGAGATTTGGGAGAGGGACTTCACGTCGCTGCCGGCGACCGCGCCGCGAAAGGTCGTCGCGTTCATGCCGCTCAGGATGTTCAGGGCCGTCTTCGGCCCGATGCCGCTGACGCTGTTGACGAGCAGCCGGAACAGATCGCGCTCCCCCGCGGTCATGAAGCCATAGAGGACGTGGGCGTCCTCGCGGATGACGAGCTGCGTGAGCAGCTTCACCTCCTGCCCCGGCGGCGGCAGCTTGTCGAATGACGACAGCGGAATGAGCGCCTCGTAGCCGACGCCGTTGACATCCACGACCACCTGCGTGGGCAGCGCCTCGACGAGTTTGCCGTGGAGAAAGGTGATCATGGTCTTGAGGGAAACATCGAACATCGAACATCGAACATCGAACATCCAATGAATTGCCCGCCCGCCGCCCACTGGATGTTGGGCGTTGGATGTTGGATGTTGGATGTTGAATTCATTTTCAAATTTTCTTCAGCGGTGTCAGGCGGTAGCGGTTGTTTTCCTGAGCGTGGGCCAGCGCCAGCGCCAGCGCATCGGCGGCATCGGGCGCGGGCGGTTCCGGCAGCTGCAACAGCCGTTGGACCATTTTGGCGACGGCGGATTTTTGCGCCGCGCCATGACCGACGATGGCCTGCTTTACCCGGCGCGGGGCGATTTCAAAAATCTCCAGGCCGGCCTCGGCAATGGCCGCCAGCGCCGCGCCGCGCGCCTCGCCCATGATGAGCGCGGTCTGCAGATTTTGCGCGTAAAAAAGTCCCTCGATGGCGCAGACGGTGGGGTGGTGTTTTTCAATCACGTCGCGCAGCGTGCGGGAGATTTTCGCCAGGCAACGCGAGCGTTCCCAGCCGGCAGGGCAGGAGATCGTGCCGTGGGCCAGGGTGACCGGATGCGGTCTGGCCAGGCGGATCACCCCAAAGCCGGTGCCGCGCAGCGACGGGTCAACGCCAAGAATGACGCCCGAGGCGCCCGGAGCGGAGGTGGACGCCGGGGTGAAGGCCGGGGAAACCGCGCGGCGGGAAACGCCGCCGAGCCGTTCCTGCATTTGTTCGAATTGCTGACGCGTGATGCCCACGGCTGGATAATGCCAGCGGGGTTGGGGCGGCAAAAGCAAAAACGCCGTTCCGGTCGGTGAACCGGAGCATTCGCGCACGGCCCCAAAGCGAGCGGGAACTTCCGTTTGGAGTTCCGGGTTTGCGAGGCGAATAACGGGCTGTGCCGAAACCGCCGGGAGGCGGAACTCCAAGCAGGGGAGCGTGAGCACGCGTCCGTGGTGAACAAAATTAATGCCTGGGGCCGTTGCCGGAATTGTTGCCGGAGCCGATCTGGCCCTGATTCGGGCTCGCCGCCGGCGCCGCCGGCGGATCGTAGTGGGGCTGGCTGTGCTGCGGCGGTTGCGGTTGCGGTGCCGGGGCGCTGTGTTGGCTGGGGATGGAGGCGGCGGAAGATCCTGGATTCGAGGGTCTGACTGCCGGCTCGCCGGCGTTGTCCGGGCTGGAGCGTGACGATTGTGAGGGATGCGCTTGCTGCCAGTTTCGCGGAGAGTCGGTCCGGTTGTTTTGATACGGTGCTGTGGGAGCCGGAACCGGTGATGAATTGTAACCGGCCGACGGAGCGGGGTGTTGCGCCGGGATGCGGACGGCGCCGCCTTCCTGGGGGTTGTGAGTGGTGATGACGGGAACCGGCAGGTGCCGGGTGGGTTGGGCCTGAGTTGCCGGCCAATTGCGATCCGGTTGCGGGGAATGGTTTTGTGCCGGATTGTCAACGCGGACAGGGTGGCTGACGATCAGCGTGCTGCCGTCGTGGCTGAGCTGGTCCCCGCGCGGGCCGCGGTCGATTCCGTTGGCGGTATGCCGGATGGCGACCGGCCGGATGGGTTCCCGGGTGACGGCAGTGATGTGCTCCGGCGCAATGCCGCCGTTGACGATGTTGTGGTCATGAACGTTGAAGTTGTTGATCACCGTCGTCTGGTTGAATACCTGGGTCAACTGCGCCGGGGCCACGCAATGGCGGCGCGGATGCGGGTCGCAAAAAAACTGGGTGGGAACGAAGGTGAAACAACCTTCGCTCAGGCCCCAGTTGAAACCGAAGCTGACGGCGCTGCCGCGATAAAAGAAACCGATGCCGGCCTGGTACGTTGCAAACGGCGGGAGCGGCGCCCAGCCGCAGTAACTGTTCGAATACCGCCAGGTCACCCAGGAAGGACCCCAGACCGTGTCTGGCGTCCAGCACCAACCCCAGCGCGAATGTTGAAACCAGCGGCCGTAGTGGAACGGCGCCCAGCCCCAGGAATAATCCGAAGACCAGTACCAGCCGCAATCGGTGTAGACCCAGTGTCCATGATCACAATACGGCTGCCAGCCGGGATTGTAGACACACACGCTGGGCCGCCAGCACCGGCCATAGCCTTCCACGTTGACCCAGCTGCCGTACGGCGCGAGCGAATCATAGAAATAGGTTACCGTGACCGGGGCGGGCGCCGGCTCCGGCTGGTCCGCCGGTGGCGGTTCCGGTGCCGTATCCGGGTTGGTGGCGGTTTCGGGAGCGGGTTGGACCGGCGGCGGCGCTGCGGCGGCCATCTGTTGCTGCAACAATTGGTCGCGCTGCATCATGGCGGTGACCACCTCATTCGGCAGGCCGATGTCCTTCAAATAAATGATCTTGTCCGAGTCGAGATTGAAGGTGCTGCTGGAATTCGCGACGAAGGTCTGGATGATGCTTTGGTCCACGCCGGCCTGGGTCAGCCGGATGACCTGGGCGAGCGGGCTGGTCGGGAAGATGTAGGGTGGCAGCTCGCCCGTGGTGGCTGAATTGTCGGGCGGCGGCGGCGCATCCGGAGCGGTTTGGGCCGGGGAATGGGTCGGTGCGGAGACGCCCAGCAAACACAAAACCGCAATCGCCGTCCCCAAAACGGATCTTTGGAAGAATTCGGTTTTCATAATCAGGCGGTCGTCAGTTCAGACGCTGGATAATATAACACGGTTACGAGGCATAAGTTGCGGGGAATGTTCCGGTCGCGGGGAAAGGCGGGCAAAATGGTACCCCCATCCCGAATTGAACGGGAATCAACGGTTTAGGAAACCGCTGCTCTATCCATTTGAGCTATGGGGGCGAGCCGCTGTGAAAATAACCCCGTCGCGACAAATGGCAAGACCGGGCCGTTCCGCGGAATGACTAATTCCTAAACCCTAATGACGAAATAATCCCCAAACTCGAATGCGCCGCCAGGCTGACGCCTCAGGCATTTGGCCATTTGAGCATTCTTTAGTCATGATGATTTAGGGTTTAGGGTTTTGCCGGTGGTTTCGTTTTCCTTCGCTCGTCGTAGTTTGTCAAACCGGCCCGCCTCCATTTCGCTTTTCCGCCGCCGCCGTTTGGCCTAACCTGCCGCC
>Ga0265338_10000992_pt1 | contig 47842 bp, 47 predicted proteins | sample 42126metaG_FD_193579 | JGI IMG/M metagenome (GOLD analysis project Ga0265338, IMG submission 193579) | Rhizosphere microbial communities from Carex aquatilis grown in University of Washington, Seatle, WA, United States - 4-21-26 metaG | ecosystem: Host-associated > Plants > Roots > Rhizosphere...
GAGGACCCGGCAAACGTTCCGCCTCCAGGCCACGAAGTAGGCGACGGACCGCAGGTCTTGTGCCAGGCCGCTAGGGCGCACCCCTCGGAGTGGACTGAATCGATGCGCCACCCCAGTGTCCCCAAACCACTCCCGAGACGCTTGGCGTCGCTGTACTTGCAGCAATACGCGGCTTCGATAAGCCGTGCGCCACAGACGGGCCGACAGATCTCTACCTGGAGATCCCGTTTGCCTCGTTGAGCGGATCGCACAGCTTGTGAACCTGAGCAACCGACGCCACGATGACGGCCGCGTTCTCGTCGAGCACGCCCGCCGCGAGTGCGTCAAGGGCGCGTGCGTCGGCGCTCCACTTCTTATTTTCCTTCGCAGCCGTCCTCGCCTGTCCTGCCGCCTGGCTGATCTGGTCGAGCCGTTGTCGGGACGTGAACGCAATCTTCTTGGCGGATTTGGTCGGAAATACGAACTCAAAACCCATGCATGCGAACGACGCGTTCAGATGCGCGTCTTGGGTGCGGTTCCGGATCGTCCCCGAACCACACGCGGCGAGTCCGATCAGCAACGCCAGCGAGTACGCGACCTGCTTCATGCCGCCGACAAGGCTATGCCCACTCAAACGGTTTCGCAGGCGGGCCTAGGGCGAACGCCATCACGCACCCGAGTGTCCGTAAACCACTCCTGAGGCGCCCAAATGCACACCTGCGACGATACGTAGGCGCTCGCACGTTCTACGGTGACACTCCGTTTGCCTTGTTGAGCGGGTCGCACACCTTCCGAACGTTGGCAACCGCTGCATTCATCTCGGCGAGGTTCCTACTGCCCTGGAGCGCGTTGAGAGCGCGTGCCTCCGCGCTCCACTTGCTGTCTTCTGATGCCGCCTTCCGAGCCCATCCGACCGCCTGGCTCATCTGGTCGTATCTTTGCTGGGGCGTAAACGCGACCTTCTCGCCAGCCGTCGCCGGAAAGACGAACCGAAAACTCATGCATGCGAACGACGCGCTCAGATGCGCGTCCTGGGCGTGGGGCAGCGCCGCACTGCAGCCAGAGGCGACAAGTCCGACCATCAACACCACAACCCAACTGCGCCGCTTCATGCAGGTACTTACGCTACGCCTTGTCGCAAGGCTGTCGCGAGCCGTTACGAGATGCGGTCGCCCACCCGAGTGCGCTATCCCCCGGCGGTCTCTACGGCTCGATTGGAGCGCCTTCGGTCGCCCGCGCGCGTTGTGTCCCGCGGCGGAGGCGTCGCGTGCACAGGTTACGTGCAGGCCTCGGAGATACCTGACCCCAGCCTGACCCGCCCGGCTGGCGGTGCTGTTGGTGCTAGCGGCATGACCGCCGTATCAACGGCATGGCGACCGCGTGATGCTTCTGCACAGTGCGCTGCTAAGTCCGTTGCGCAGCGCGCGGCGAACAGCTGACTCCGCAACTCACTCAGACGGACTGCGACGACATTGAGTCGGTCTCACCGTCGGCGCGTCCGTACATGTCCGTTGTCAATCGGACGCGCGACAACGTGACGACGGCGCGATCGGGCGTGTCGAGTGCTCTGCTGATGCTGCTTAGCGGCGTTCGCCCGACGGGCGCAACTACAAGCGCACGTTCCGATCGCGCCGAGAGGCCGACGCGTACGAAGCCCGCGAGCTCGCCGACCGCAGCCGCGGCGCCTGGATCGATCCGAGGCTGTCACCTGCCGAGGTATCAAGCTGCCGCGGGTCGCGCCGAGGCCGCGTGTCATCGTCGGGCCCGACGAGATCCACCGCCTGGCCGACGCGATCGCGCCCGAGTACCGGGCGATGGTGTTCGTCGCAGGTGAGCTCGGCTTCGGTGGGGTGAGTGCGCCGGGCTCCAGGTTCGAGACGTCGACGCACTCCGGCGCACGGTGACCGTCCGCCTCAACGTGGGCGAGGTGCGCGGCGCGCTCGACATCGGCGAGCCCAAGACCAACGCCGGGCGTCGCACCGTGGCTGCGTCGGCCCAGCTCATGGCGACGATCGCCGAGCACCTGCGCCGACGCGGTCTGACCGCACAGAACGCAGAGGCGTGGGTCTTCGCCGCGCCGGCTGGCGGGCCGCTGCTCTACTCGCACTTCCGTCAGCGCGTGTGGTTGCCCGCGGTGCGCAAGGCCGATCTCGAGGAGCTCACGTTCCACGGCCTGCGCCACGCCGCCGCGACCGCGTGGGTGGCCGCCGGGATCGATCTGCGCACCGCCCAGCACCGTCTCGGCCATGCGACGCCTCGGCTCGTCCTGGAGCTGTATGCGTACGCCACGAGCGAAGCTGATCGAGCCGCGCCCGACCTCATGGGCGCCCGCTTGTTCGGCAATGGCGACGCGCTCGGCGCGCGTCGCGCGCCATAGACGCGCCATGGAATCTCCCGGCGGAAGCCCGCATCACGCCCTGCGATGCGGTTGACCTGCACTTCCACGAGAGCCGGAGAGGAGACTCGAACTCCTGGCCTGCTCATTACGAGTGAGCTGCTCTACCGTCTGAGCTACTCCGGCGACGGAGCGGACAGCATACAGAGCATTCAGACCGGCCTTGCCGATGGCAGCGACAGCAGCAGATGGGTCAGCCGCACGAGGCCCTTCTCGTTGATCAGGAACGCCTCGCGCGCCCGGCGACACTCGTCGAGCGCGGCCGCGGCCGCGCGGGGCGGCACCCGGAGGCGCGGCCGATCCCCGTTGAGCGGGGGCGCGGGATCGGCGAGCACGTCGCGGTACACCGTCTCCAGCGCAGTCACACCTTCGAGCAGAAGATCGATGCGAGTGCGCCGCGACTCGCGCCGTTGCCGCTCCTCGATGCGACGGCGCAGACGTTGCCCGTCGCGATCGCCGTAACCGAGCCGTTCCAGCTCGGCATCGAACTCGCGCAGCTCCTCGTCGTGCCGACCGGTCACGACGTCGGCCGCCTGATCCACCGCCGCGCCGAGCAACTCCGCCAGCGCGAACGCGGTGGCGCCGGTCCCGTCGACGCGGGTCGGGGCGTTCACGAACGCCGCACGCATCGGCGCCAGCGGGCCTGCGAGCGCCCGGGCTCGCGCCAGCTGCCCGCCGGAAAGCGCCGCCGCGGTCGCCGCGATCTCGTGGTCGACACCGTCGCGCTCGAGCGCGATCCGGAGCACGTTCTCGGCTACCGGATCGAAGTCGATGCGCTGACAGCGTGAGCGGATCGTCGGGAGCAGGTCCTCGGCCGCGGCCGTCACGAGCAACACGATCGTGCGCGGCGGCGGCTCCTCGATCGTCTTCAGCATCGCGTTCGCCGACTCGTTCTGATTGCCGCGGAGCCGTTCGGCCTCGAACAGGATCAGCACGCGGCGCTCGGCCTCGATCGGAGCGCGCGCCGCCTCCGGCAGGATCGTCTCGCGTACGTCTTCCTTCACGCGGTACGACGCGCCGCCGGGTGCGAACTCCACGACGTCGGGGTGCACGCCGCGCTGCACGAGCCGCAGGCTGCGTTCGTCGTCGCCCACACCGATGAGCAGCGCCGCGAAGTCGCGCGCGGCGTCCTCCACACCGGAGCCGCGCGGGCCGACGAGCAGGTACGCGTGCGACGGCCGCTCGCCCGCGCGCCGCAGCGTCTCGACCGCGCGCTCCTGCCCCACGACGTCGACGAACACGCCGCCGATCCTACGTATATGGCGCGAGATGCGGCTCGACGGCCGCCCACACCCGGGCCGCGACCTCTTCCGGCGAGCCGGAAGCATCCACCAGCACCCAACCGCGGGCGCCGGCGAGGTCGCGATACGCGTTGCGGACCGCGGCGTGGAACTCGGCACCCTCCCGCTCGAAGCGATCGCGGAAGCCGGCGACACGAGACTCCGCGACCTCGTCGGGCAGGTCGAGCACCACAACGACATCGGGCTCGGTTCCCGCCGTCACCTCACGGCATCGGCCTTCGACGTACTCGACACCCATCCCGCGCGCGACACCTTGATACGCGATCGTCGACGGCGAGAACCGGTCGCACACCACGACCTCGCCCCGGGCCAGGGCCGGCGCGATCCTCGTCCGCACGTGGAGCTCGCGGTCGTCCAGCATCCATTGCAGCTCTTCATCAGCCGTCGGCGCCGGACCGTGCAGGAGCTTCTGCCGAAGTTCGACGCCTTCGGGAGTGCCTCCCGGTTCGCGCGTCTTGACGACTGTGTCGCGGCCTCGGCGTTCGATCAGCCGATCAACGAGCAGACCGGCCTGCGTGCTCTTGCCGACACCTTCGCCACCCTCCATCACGATGAAGACCACGGCTAGTGCCGGCTCTCGACCGCGCCCGGCGGAGCCGAACGCGCTTCGTCATCGGTCCGGCGCAGGTCGAACGCGGCTGGCGCGGCGTCGATCTCACGAACGTCGATCATTGCTTCGCCCCGACGCATCCGGCGCTGCGCCGCGAGCCCCGACAGCACGGTGACAGCACCACCGAGCCAGAGCGCGAGCCGAACGCCCGGAAGCGCGATGTGAAACCCGCCGACGTGCGCGTGCCCGTTGACCGCGTGCTGCGAGATGACATTGAGCGCGCCCGCGATGAAGGGTGCGAGCGTGAGCGACAGCAGCAGGCACACGCGCACGATCGTGTAGAGCGTCGAGAAGGTCCGGCCGCGCATGTCGTCGGAGACACTCTCCTGCAAGATGGTGAACCCGGTCACATACGCACAACCGGCGCTCGCACCCAGGAGCGCGACCAGCCCGAACGCGGGCAACAGCGACGACATCGACGCGACCGTGATGATCGACGCGCCCGTCATGATCACGGCGACCCTGAACACCGCCTGGCGCGGCAGCCGTCGTTGGAGCCACAACAGGGTCACTACCCCGATCGCGGCGCCGACACCGAGCGCCGTCATGAGCAGACCGAACGCCGGGTTCCCGCCATGCAGCACCTTCTTCGCAACTGTCGGACCCAAGGGCACGATCGCGCCGCCACCGATCAGCCCGCCCGCCAGCCCGATCATGACGCCGCGCACCACCTGGATGCGCGCGAATGAACGCGAGACCGTCCTTGATGTCGCGCCACGTCTGGGCCGCAGGCACGCGTTGGCGTGCGCCGCGATCCGACTCGTCGAGCCGCAAGCGCGAGATCAACAACGCGGACAGGAGAAACGTGCCGCCATCGACCCAGATCGCGAGCGACTCTCGATTGCCGCCGAGCCCCGCGAGGCCGGAGAACCCGCCCAGCCAGTGCGCGATCGCGGCGAGTGCGGCGAACAGCACCGCGCCGAGCGGGAACGTGCCGAACGATGCGATGAGGCCGAGCGAATTCGCCGAGGCGAGGTGCTCCGGGTCCTTTACGACGTTGGGAACGCTCGCATCCTTCGCGGGTCCCCACAGCAGCGTGAGCATCTCGATCGCGAAGGACAAGATGACCAGGCCCCAGATGTTCTCCCAGAACGGCAACAGCGCGAGCAGCCCCGCTCGCCCGATGTCGCACGACACCATCACGACTTTTCGGTTCCAGCGATCGATCAGCGCGCCGCCGAGGGGTGCGAACAAGAAGCCCGGCAGCATGCGCGCGACCATCACGAATCCGACCGCCGTCGCCGAGTTCGACACCCGGCTCGCGATCGCGAGGATCGCGATCAGCCCGGTCCAGTCGCCCAGGCTCGACACGAACTGTGCGCCGAACAGTGGAACGAAGCCCGGCTCGCGGAACACGCGCCACGGCGCCGGCGGAATCGCGTCGCGGTCGGGTGCCGGCGGTATGAACGGCGCCTGCTCACTCAAGCTGGTCAGCCTATGGGGCGCACCTCAGGCAGAAGGTGGTTCTCCGGACGTGGCGGCTTTCTTCGCGGCCTTCTTCGCCGTCTTCTTCGCCGGTTTCTTCGCGGCCTTCTTCACCGTCTTCTTCGCGGTCTTCTTCGTCGCCTTCTTGGCGGCCTTCTTCGCCTTCGGCGCCATCTCCGCGCGCGCACGCAACAACGCGACTGCCTCGGGCAAGGTCAACTCCGCCGGGTCGGTGCCGCGCGGCACCGTCGCGTTCACCGCGCCATCGGTCACGTAGGGGCCGAAACGGCCGTCGAGCACACGCACCGGAGCGCCGGAGTCGGGATGGGCGCCCAACTCTGCGATCGGCGGCTTCTGCTGGCGACCACGGCGCGTCTTGGGCTGCGCGAACAACGCTTCGGCCTCGGCCATGGTCACGGTGAGGAGCTGCTCCTCCGACGCGAGGCTGCGAGTGTCACCGTCGGCTCGCTTCAGGTACGGCCCGAACCGACCCGGCGACGCGACGACCTCACGCCCCTCGGAGTCGGGCCCGAGCGAACGCGGCAGCGAGAGCAGCTGCAACGCCTCCTCGAGCGTGACGGTCTCGGGTGTCTGCGTCGCGAAGAGCGAGGAACGCTTGGGCTTCTTCTTCGTGCCTTCCTGTTGCTCGCCGAGCTGGACGTACGGTCCGAACCTTCCCGTGAGCGCGTACACCTCAAGCCCCGACTCGGGATCGGCGCCGAGCGACTTCGGCCCGGCCGCCTGCTTCGCGATCAGGTCGAGTGCCATCTCCACGGTCAGCTCGTCGGGTGCGATGTCAGGCGGCAACGACGCAGTCTCGGAGTCTTCGCGCTGCACGTACGGACCGTAACGACCGACGCGCACGATGATCTCGTGGCCCGTGTCGTCGGTCCCGATCGGGATCGTGCTGACACCTCGCGGGTCGACCAGCGCGAGCTGCTCGGGTGACACGAGGTCACGCAGGCCCGGCTGCCCGTTCCCGAAATAGAAGGAATGCAGCCACTTCTCGGCTTCACCTTCGCCGCGAGCGATCACGTCGAGTGCTTCTTCCATGCTCGCCGTGAAGCCGTAGTCGACCAGGTGGCCGAAGTGGCGCTCCAACAAGTTGGTGACGGCGAACGCGGTCCAGGCGGGAACGAGCGCAGTGCCCTTGCGCCACGCGTAATTACGCGCCTGGATCGTTTCGATTACGGCCGCGTACGTGGATGGCCGGCCGATGCCGCGCTGTTCGAGCTCCTTCACGAGACTCGCCTCGGTGTAGCGCGCGGGCGGCTTCGTCTCGTGCCCGACCGCCACGAGATCCGTGCACGCTACGGCTTCGCCTTCCACGACCGAGGGCAGGCGCGCCTCGTTCTCGAGCTCCTCGCCCTCGTCGACGTCTTCCACGTAGACGCGGCGCCAGCCGAGGAAGTCGTACGTCTTGCCCGCCGCGCGGAACGTCGCGCGCTCGTTGGAGGTCGAGGTCGCGGCGACCCGCAATGTGGTCTTGCTTCCCCGCGCGTCGGCCATCTGGCACGCAACCGTGCGGATCCACACCAGCTCGTAAAGGCGGTGCTCGTCGGCGTCGAGCTCGGATCGCAGCTGGTCGGGGGTACGGATGTGGTCGCCGGCCGGGCGGATCGCCTCGTGGGCCTCCTGGGCGTTCTTCACCTTGCTGCGGTACACACGCGCTTCGGCGGGGAGGTACTCCTCGCCGTACTGCTGGCGGATCGCGCTCCGGGCCGCGGTGATCGCCTGCTCCGACAGATTGGTGCTGTCGGTTCGCATATAGGTGATGTACCCACGCTCGTAGAGACGCTGCGCGATCGACATCGTGCGGGCGGCGCCGTAACGCAGCTTGCGGCTCGACTCCTGTTGCAGCGTCGACGTGGTGAACGGAGCGCGCGGCCGCTCGGTGAACGGTTCGGCCTCCACCGAAGTGACGGCGAACGCGCGGTCGCGCAGACGATCGGCGAGCGCGGCGGCTGCGGCCTCGTCGAGGAGCATCACGTCGCGATCGGCGGCGATCTGCCCGGTCGCGGCGTCGAAGTCGCGCCCCTCGGCAACCCGTTTTCCGTCGACGTCGACGAGCGACGCGCGAAACGCCTGGTCGTGCGCGAGGAGCTCGGCTTCGAGGTCGCTCCACCGCCCGGCGTTGAAGGCCATGCGTGCGCGCTCGCGCTGCACGACGAGCCGCACCGCGACGCTCTGCACGCGTCCGGCCGACGCCGCCTGGCCGCGCCCGAAGACACGCCACAACACCGGCGAGGTTTCCCAGCCGACGAGCCGGTCGAGGATCCGACGACCCTCTTGCGCCTCGACGAGCTTCATGTCGAGCTCGCGCGGGTGCTCGAGCGCTTCGCGAATTGCGTTGGGCGTGATCTCGTGGAAGACCATCCGCCGCACCGGCACCTTCGGCTGGAGCACCTCGAGCACGTGCCAGCCGATCGCTTCGCCTTCGCGATCCTCGTCGGTTGCGAGAATGAGCTCGTCGGCGGTCTTGAGCGCCCGCTTCAGGTCGGCAACGACCTTCCTTTTCGAGGCGTGCACCACGTAGACCGCGTCGAAGTGGTCGTCGGCGTCGATACCGGCGAGGCGTCCGTGCGTCTCCTTCTTGTCGTCGGGAACCTCGTCCTTGGTTCCCGGCAGGTCACGGATGTGGCCGATGCTGGCCATGACCGTGTAGTCGCTGCCCAGGTAGCCACCGATGGTCTTGCCTTTCGCCGGTGACTCCACGACGACGAGTGATTTGGGCACGTGTGCTCCGAGGCTTCAAGAACGACTTGCGGGCGGGTGGGCGACCTGTGGGAATCGCCCCATTGTCGGCAGTCGGGCATCGGACCGTAGCCCGCTCCCTTTTTCCGTAGTGCCATCCCCGAGGCCCCGGTGTCAAACTGTGGTCATTCCACCACGGACCGCGACCGTCTATCGTCCCCGGAATGCTCGCCGTCAACTGGCTCAGCCCGAAGGACCTGATCGAGACCTTCGGGACGGTCGGACTGCTCCTCGTGGTCTTCGTCGAGTCCGGGATCATCCCGTTCCCGCTCCCCGGAGATTCGATCCTGTTCCTGGCCGGCGCCTTCTGCGCCACGGGCGCCCACTCGAGCGACCCGCACCTCAACCTCGCGGTCGTGGTGCTCGGCTCGTTCGCCGCCGCGATCGCGGGCGCCCAGATCGGCTACGCAATCGGCCACCGCTTCGGCACCCGCCTGTTCAAGCCCGAAGCCCGCTTCTTCAAGACCGAGTATCTCGAGCAGGGTCAGGACTTCTTCGACAAGCGCGGACCGCGATCGGTGGTGCTGGCGCGCTTCATCCCGTTCGTTCGCACGATCATCCCGATCCTCGCCGGCACCGGACGTATGCCGGCGAGGAAGTTCGCGATTGCCAATCTCATCGGCGCAGCCACCTGGGCTGTCGGCGTGAGCATGCTCGGCTTCTGGCTCGGGAAGTCGATCGACATCGACAAGTACATCTATCCGATCGTCGCGGTGATCATCGTCCTCTCACTGATCCCGCCGTTCCTCGAATACCGCAAGCACAAGGCCGCATCAAACCCCGGCTGACACCTTCTCCGGCTCGCCCGAGCTGAGCGTCGCGCCCGAGCGCTTCGAGAAGAGGATCGCGCCCAGCAGCACGATCAGCGCCGCACCCGCGATGCCGAAGCGCGCACCGGAGTTGTGCCGCAGCGAGATGACGGCGGGCAGGATCAACAACGAGATCAGGTTCATCACCTTGATCAACGGGTTGAGCGCCGGGCCCGCCGTGTCCTTGAACGGGTCACCGATCGTGTCGCCGATCACCGCGGCGCGGTAGGCGTCACTGTTCTTCCCGCCGTAATGGCCGTCCTCGATGTACTTCTTCGCGTTGTCCCACGCACCACCGGCGTTCGACAGGAAGTTCGCCATGAGCTGGCCGGTGAGGATCACCGCCGCGAGGAACGCGCCCAGCGCCAGGTAGTTGATGCCGAAGCCGATGATCACCGGGGTGAGCACCGCGAGGAGCGCCGGGGTTGCGAGCTCCCGGAGCGACGCCGCGGTACAGATGTCGATGACCGGGCCGTAGTCGGGACGCTTCTCGCCCTTCATGATCAGACCGTCGGCGAACTGGCGCCGCACCTCCTGCACGACGACGTTCGCGGTGCGGCCCACGGCACGGATCGCCAGGGCCGAGAACAGGAACGCGACCGATCCGCCGATCAGCAGTCCGATGAACGTCTTCGGGTTGGCGACGTTGATCGAGGTGAGCGGGTTCGAGAACAGCGCGTCACCCTTGATGTTCAATCCGAGCTGGTTCTTGATCGTCTCGATGTACGACGAGAACAGCGCGACGGCCGCGATCACCGCGGAGCCGATCGCGAATCCCTTCGTGACCGCCTTCGTGGTGTTGCCGACCGCGTCGAGGCTCACCATGATCCGCTGGGGCTCGCCCTCGAACTCACCCGACATCTCGGCGATGCCCGCCGCGTTGTCGGCGACCGGACCGAACGTGTCCTCCGACACGACCACACCGGTTGTCGCGAGCATGCCCATGCCGGTGAGCGCAACGAGGTAGAGCGAGAACTGGATGTCGTGACCGCCGAGCGCGATCGCCACGGCGATGGCGCCCGCGATCGCGACGATCGCCCACACCGACGACTCGAGACCGCTGCTCATGCCGGCGAGCACCGCGGTGGCCGGACCACCCGTTGCCGCCGACTCCGCGATCTCCCGCACCGGCTTGGTCTCGGTGGAAGTGAAGTACTCGGTGATGCGGGACGCGATCTGCGCGAGCACGAGCCCGGCGACCACGGCGCCGAACATGCGCATGCCGACACCCGAGATCGAGCCACCCTTCGGGTTGCCGACGTAGACGAGCGCGAGTGCGAGGGTGCCGAGCACCGTGAGGATGCCCGCGGTCAAGAAGCCGCGGTTGATCGGCGCCATCGCCGACTTGTCCTTCTCCGTGGCCCGCACCGCGAACACGCCCGCGATCGAGGCGAGCACGCCGAGCGCACGCGCCGCGAGCGGGAACAGCGCACCGATCACCCACAGCTGCGGGCTGTGCGGGAAGATCGCCTGGAAGGCGGGCACGCCGAGGATGATCGACGCGACCAGCGTCACCTCGTACGACTCGAAGAGGTCGGCCGCCATACCGGCACAGTCACCGACGTTGTCACCGACGTTGTCGGCAATGGTCGCCGGGTTGCGCGGGTCGTCCTCGGGAATGCCGGCCTCGACCTTGCCCACGAGGTCGGCGCCGACGTCGGCCGCCTTGGTGAAGATGCCACCTCCGACCCGGAGGAACAACGCCAGCAACGAGCCACCGAACCCGAATCCGACGAGGATCGCCGAGCTCGTGTTCTGGAACGCGATCATGATGAGCGAGGCGCCGAGCAGGCCGAGACCGACCGTGAACATTCCCGCGACGCCACCGGTGCGGAACGCCACCTGCAGTGCCGCCGGCATCGAACCGCGCTTCGCGGCCGCCGCGGTGCGGACGTTGCCGCGCACGGCGAGGCTCATGCCGATGAAGCCGGTGAGGCCCGACATGAAGCACCCGAGCACGAACGCCGCGGTGCGGAACACACCCGACTTCACGTACGACAGCGCGAGGTGACTCGGTACGCCGTTGAGGCCGTCGGTCTTCACCTTCGTGGAGGTGAGGAACACGATCACCGCGAGGGGTACGAGGATCACGAGGATCGTCTTGAACTGGCGCTTCAAGTACGCCATCGCGCCCTCTTGGATCGCGTGCGCGATCTCCTTCATCTTTTCGGTGCCCTCGTCTTGGGCGAGCACGCCTCGCATCAAGAAGAAGCCCACGAGCAGCGCGAGCAGCGCGGTCGCCACGGAGCCGAGCAGGATCGCCCACTCACCACCGTGCAGGTAGAAGGTCTGGTAGCCACCCTCGGCGGCCTGCAAATGCGTCATGACTACTTCGCACCTCTCATGGGAAGGGGCATGTCAGGCTGATCTCTGGACGAACACTTGGTTGGCAACCGTCGCACCGAGCGTGCGGTCCTTGCCGTCTACGCGAAGCACCAGCGGTCCGTCGAAGGGGTGCTTCTCTTTGATCTCGACGCGCACGCCGGGCCGCAGCCCGAGCGTGCCGAGGAACTCGACGATCTGGGGGTCGGTGGAGCCTGGCACGGCGACCACCGCCGTGTCGCCCGGCTCGAGCGCGTACAGCGGAGGCATCTCCGGCATCTCCGCCGTCTCCTTCGCCGGGATCGGGAAGCCGTGCGGGCAGGTGGCCGGACGGTCGAGCGCCACGAAGAGCCGGTCCTCGACCTCCTGGGGCAGCTCGTGCTCGAAGTTGGTGGCGAGCCGATCGGCCTCGTTCCAGGCGTAGCCGAGCATGTCGGCCAGGAACCGCTCGACGATCCGGTGCCGGCGGATGGCGGCGATGGCGACGCGGTTCCCGGCGGTCGTCATCTCGACGCCGTGGTAGGGCTCGTGGTCGACCAGCCCCCGGTCGGCGAGGCGCTTGACCGTCGCCGTCACGGTTCCGGGCGCGAGACCGAGCCGCTCGGCGAGCAGCCCGGTGTGGGCGCCGCCGTCGCGGGCGAGCCGGTAGATGGCCTTCAAGGCCTCGCGATCGCTTTTCGACAGGCTTGCGAGCTGATCTTCGATGGGCGGCAAGTTAGATTTTGGTCACCCAAAATGTCAAGGCGCACTTCGAGAAAACTTCAGTCCTCGAGGTGGTACGGGACGGAGGTCACGACCGTGCCCTTGCGGAAGAGGAGCCGGCCCTTCAGGAACAGGGCGCTCTGGTTGTGGAGGAGCTGGCTCCACCACGACCCCACCACGAATTCGGGGAGGACGACCGTCACGATGCTGTTGGCGTAGCGGGCGTCGAGCTCGTCGACGAAGCGCAGGATCGGCCGGGTGAGCTCCCGGTACGGCGAGTGCACGATCTCGAGCGGGATGTCGATCTTGCGCTCCCGCCACACCTGCTCGATCTTGTCCTGCTCCTCCTCGTCGGACACGACGGTCACCGCGAGGAGCCGATCGGGATGGAGCGACTTCGCGTACGCGAGGGCTTCGAGCACACCGCGGTGCACGCTGCCCACGAGCACCACCACCGTGTGGTTCATGCGGCGGGGCCGGTACTCGATGGGGACCTTGAGCCCCGCGGCCACGCCGGCGTAGTGGTGGTGGATCGCCTTGAACAGCGAGACGATCACGGGGATCACGATGATCGGGATCCACGCGCCCTCACCGAACTTCGTGACCGCGAAGATGATCGTGACGATCGCGGTCGCGATCGAGCCCGCGCCGTTGACCACCACGCCGCGTTTCCATGCCGGCTCCCGGAGCCGGAGATGGTGCTTCACCATGCCGGCCTGCGACAGCGTGAACGCGGTGAACACGCCGACGGCGTAGAGCGGGATGAGCGCGTCCGTCTCGCCGTTGAACACGAAGATCAACACACCGGCGAGCGCGGCCAGCACGATCACGCCGTTGGAGAACACGAGCCGGTCGCCGCGGTTGGCCAACTGACGCGGGAGATAGCCGTCGCGGGCGATGATCGAGGAGAGCCGGGGGAAGTCGGCGTAGGCGGTGTTCGCGGCGAGCGTCAGGATCGCGGCGGTCGCGAGCTGCAGGAACCAGAAGATGAAGTTGTTGCCGAAGACCTGCTTGCCCATCTGGGCGAACACCGTCACGGTGTCGCTCGGGTAGGGCCGCAGGTGGTGGGCCAGGATCGACACGCCGAGAAACAGCGAGCCGAGGATCGTGGCCATCCACGTGAGCGTGGTGGCCGCGTTCCTCGATTCGTCGCGCCGGAACGCGGGCACACCGTTGGAGATGGCCTCGACACCCGTGAGCGCGACTGCGCCCGAGGAGAAGCCGCGCAACAAGATGAAGAGGCTGAGCGAACCGCCCGTCTGCACCAGGTCCGATCTCGCCTTGGTGTGATCGAACGGGATGGTGTGGATGCCGCCGAACCAGTGGAACTCGGTGCGCGTGAGCCCGAGGAACACGAGGGCGATCAGGATGAAGATGTATGCGTAGGTGGGGAACGCGAACAGGCGCCCCGACTCCTTGATGCCGCGCAGGTTGGCCAGCGTGATCACCAGGATGATCAGCAGGCACACGGCGACGCGGTGCTTCGCGAGCCCTTCGAGTTGCGGGATCGAGATGATGGCGGCGACGCCGGCCGACACCGAGACCGCGACCGTCAGGATGTAGTCGACCATCAGCGACGCGCCCGCGATCAGCGCCGGGTTCTCACCGAGGTTCTCGCGGCTGACGATGTAGGAGCCGCCGCCGCTCGGATACGCGAAGATCGTCTGCCGGTACGACGTCGTGACGAGGATGAGCAAGACGTCGACCGCGATCGCGATCGGGACCAACTTCGCCAGGCCGAGCGCGAGGCTCGAGCCGCCGACCGCGATCACGAACAGGATCTGCTGGGTCGCGTACGCGGTCGAGGAGATGGCGTCGGAGGAGAAGACCGCGAGCGCGATCGTCTTCGAGATCCGCTGGTGCTCTTGCTCGGAGGTGGCCAGGGGCCGGCCGACGAGTAGTCGTTTCAGCGTGTTGAACACGATTCGTCGCGACTCCGCAGCCGGCCGGTGACTGGTAGATACCCGCTCGGTCCCGGCTGAAGCGGGTTCGGGTCGTGATCAGCATGCCATCTTCGTGCCATCAAACAGCGGCTTCGTGTCACGATCTCGTTACCTTGCAGCTACCTGACACTCCTCGTGTGCGCTCGGGCAGGTTCGGGCCGTAGCATCCGCACTTCGTCGGAGGAGCGGGAGGCCGGGTTGCACGTCGTCGTCATCGGCTGCGGACGGGTGGGCAGCGAGTTGGCCGGCGCCCTCGAACAGTCCGACCACAGCGTGGCGGTGGTCGACAAGAACGCCCGGGCCTTCCGGCGCCTTCCGAAGGACTTCGCCGGCACCACGGTGGTCGGGTTCGGTTTCGACCGCGACCACCTCGAGGCGGCCGGCATCGGCAAGGCCGAGGCGTTCGCGTCGGTGACCAGCGGCGACAACTCCAACATCCTGTGCGCGCGCATCGCACGCGAGACCTACGGCATCGAGCACGTCGTGGCCCGCATCTACGACCCGCGGCGCGCGCTGATCTACCAGCGGCTCGGGATCCCGACGGTGGCGACCGTGGCCTGGACCACCGACCAGGTGCTCCGCCGGCTCCTCCCGGCCGAGACGCGCAGCGACTGGGTCGACCCCACGGGTCAGGTCGGGCTCGTCGAACGCCAGATCCCGCCCAAGGCCGTCGGCAAGAAGCTCGCGCTGCTCAACCGGCCGGGGAGCTTCTGGCTCACGGCCGTCACGCGTTTCGGCAAGGCGCAGATCGTCACGAGCGAAATGGTCGGGCAAGAAGGCGATGTGCTCGTGTTCGTCTGCGAGGTCGCGGCCGCCGACGCGTTGCAAGCACACATCGAGGCCGGAGGAGAGCACTGATGCGCGTCGCGATCGCCGGCGCCGGGAACGTCGGACTGTTCATCGCCAACGATCTCGTGAGCGCCGGCCACCAGGTGCAGCTCATCGAGCAGAACCCCACCGTGGTCGAACGATCGCACACCGCCGAAGGTGTCGAGTGGCTGCTCGCCGACGCGTGCGAGGTCGCGTCGTTGCGCCAAGCCGGACTCGAGCGCTGCGACGTCGTGGTCGCCGCCACGGGCGACGACGAGGACAACCTCGTGATCTCGTTGCTCGCCAAGCAGGAGTTCGGCGTGCCGCGGGTCGTCGCGCGCGTGAACCACCCGAAGAACGAGTGGCTGTTCAACCAGAACTGGGGCGTCGACCTGTCGGTGTCGACACCGCACCTGATCACGGCGCTCGTGGAAGAAGCCGTGTCGGTCGGCCGCCTGGTGCGCATCCTCCAGTTCGAGGGTGGCAACGTCGGCCTGGTCGAGGTCACGCTCGCCGACGATGCGCCGGTCGTCGACCACGCGATCAAGGACCTCGACATCCCGCGCGACGCGACGATCGTCGCGGTCGTTCGCAGCGAGCACGTGGTGATGCCGCGCGGCGACACGATCTTCGAAGCCGGCGACGAAGTCCTCGCGATGGTGACGCACGACTCCGAAGACGACGTCCGCAGAATTCTCACCGGCGGCTAGCGCCCCGCGCGCGATTCGAGCTACCCCGCGAATTCGTAGAGCGGGTTGTACATCACGTTGCTGGAGCCGTCCTTTGTGACGACACCCTCGAGGAACACGCGCCGGCCGGGCGAGATGCCCAGGATCTTGCGCCGACCGAGGAACACGGCTGTGAGCGCGCCGTTACCGTCGGTGATGGTCGCTTCGAGCGCGTCGGCGCCGGCCCGGGGCACGATCCGGATCGATCGGACCTCGCCGCCGACGCGGACCGGCTTCCGCGCGACGATCTCGTCGAGTGCGGTGCAGCCCGTGCTCGAGCACCACTGCACCAGCTGCTCACGGTCGATCTCCTCGGTCGGCTTGGTCAGCCGATCGACGAATTTGCGCAGCGCCACGGACAATTTCCCTTCGCTATCCCAAAGAGTACGTGACGAAGGTGGCAAGCTGAAACTGTCGTGCCCGCTTTGCTCCCCCGCTCGAAGAAGCTTCGGATCGCCCTGATCGTGGTCGCCTCGATCGTGGTGATCGCGATCGTCGCCGCGGTGATCGCGAGCACCGGCGGCTCGGGGAACAAGAAGCGCGCCTCCACGACGAAGCCCACTGCACCGGCGACGACTTCGGCGTTGAAGCTCGAGATCGGCACGGTGAAGGTGCAGAACACCGGCTCGCCGACGAAGCTCGACACCTCGCTCAGCCGCGCCCTGCTGCACGACGCGCAGATCTACGTGAACGACGCGGTCCTCGCGCCGCTCGAGAGCGGCAACGTCGACAACGCCTACGAGAAGGTGTTCGGGCTCTCACTCCGACCCGCGGCGTCGGGACCCGATCGTGGCGCGCTCACGGAGGCCAAGACCGGCGTGGCGCGCGGCCCGGTGCAGGCCACCGCGTCGCGCGTGCGCCTCGACGGGATCGGCGACACCGACGGCAAGATTGCCCTGGTTGCCACGACGTTCACGCTGACCGTGAAGGCGACGACACCGGTCGGCCCGCTCACGATTCACCGGAGCACCGCACTGACGTTCGAGAACCAGTTCGGCAGCTGGGTCGTCACCGCGTACGACGTCGGCGTGCTGCGGACGGTCGGAGCGACCACCACCTCGAAGCACGCATCCAGCCCCGGCGGAACCGGCCGGCACGGAGTCGCGACATGACCACGAACCCGGAGACCGTCTTCCGGCGTCGCCGACGCGCCGCCCGCGTGATCCGACGCGCGGTGATCGCAACCTGCGCGGCGGTGATGGCGATCGTGTTGAGCGTGGGCGCGTTGACTGCCGCGTGGATCGCGGGCTACCGGTTGCCGTTCGCGTCGGGCGCGACCTACCTCCGGGTGCAGAAGCTCGCGCCCGTCGGCAACGCCGTGAGATCCGGCGGTCCGAACGCTCCCTTCTTCGTGCTCCTGGTCGGCAACGACTCCCGCCCGGGTGTCGGCGGCGCCCGGGGCGACGCGCTGCACCTGCTCGGCGTCAACCCCAAGCTGCGCAAGGCCACGATGCTCGACATCCCGCGCGACACGTGCTGGGAGGGCGACAAGATCAACGCCGCCAACGCCGAAGGCGGCGCCGCCAAGCAGGCGGCCGCGGTCGGCGGGCTCGTGGGCGTGTCGGTCAACTACGCGGTCGACGTCGATTTCGACGGCTTCCTCGCGCTGGTCGACGGGGTCGGCGGCTTCCAGATGGACGTGCCGACCGCGATGCACGACTCCTACTCCGGCGCCTACTTCGTGCCCGGGCCCCAACACTTCAGCGGGATCGCGGCACTCGCGTTCTCGCGCGACCGGCACGACTTCCCGCAGAGCGACATCATTCGCACCGGCAACCAAGGTCTGCTGATCCTCGCCGCGGTCAAGCAGCTGCAGCATCAGATGGACAGCGCCGGCGGGCAGTTCCGTCTCATCAGCCTCTTCTACTCGCAGATGCTCGAGCACGCGCAGCTCGACAACCTCGGGATCGGCGACCTCTACCACCTGGGTCGGGTGCTCGAACAGATCCCGGTCTCGCAGATCCGGTCGGTCACGATCCCGACCGCGGGCGGCAACTGCCTGGGTCTTGCGGGCTCGGCCGCCGGATTGTTCTCCGACTTCCGCGACGACGCCGTGCTCGAGAGCAACTAGCACTCGGCAACGACGGCCCGGCTCGTCGCACGAGCCGTCGGCGTCTCAGGCGGTAGGTACCCTCGGCACATGGACGCGTGCGATGTGCTCGACGCGATCGCCGCCGACCCCGAGCTTGCCGGCCGCCTCGTGCATCGCGAGGTCATGCCCGCGCGGCCCGCACAGTTCGCCGACCTCGCATCGCCGCTCGACCCCGAAGTCGGGCAACGCATCGCGGCGCGCGGCATCGAGCGGCTGTACACGCACCAAGCCGAAGCCATCGACCGGCTTCGGGCCGGCACGAGCGTCGTCATCGCGACCGGCACCGCCTCCGGGAAGTCGCTGTGCTACCAGGTCCCGATCGTGGAGTCCGTCGTCGCCGATCGGCGCGACACCGCGCTGCTCGTGTTCCCCACGAAGGCCCTCGCGCACGATCAGCTCCGGGCACTCCGCGCGTGGCTCGTTCCCGGCATGCGCGCGGTCACGTTCGACGGCGACACCGAGACAGACGATCGCGTGTGGGCCCGCAAGAACGCGAACGTCGTGCTCACCAATCCCGACATGCTCCACGTCGGGATCCTGCCTTCGCACCAGCGCTGGGCAACCTTCCTCATGCGACTCCGCTACGTCGTCGTCGACGAGCTGCACACCCAGCGCGGGATCTTCGGAAGTCACGTCGCGCACGTACTGCACCGCTTGCGCCGCATGTGCGAGCACTACGGCGCGAACCCCACCTTCTGCTTCGCGAGCGCGACAATCGGCAATCCCGGCGCGCTCGCGAGCGAGTTGTGCGGTCTGCACGTCGCCGAGATCGATCGCGACGGGTCGCCGCGCTCCGAGCGCGTGCTCGCGTGCTGGCAGCGGCCGCTCCTCGACGAGCACTCCGGAGCCCGCGCGTCGGCCAACGTCGAGACCGCCGAGCTCCTCGCCCGCTTCGTTCGCGCCGGCCACCCGACATTGGCGTTCACGCGCAGCCGCCGCGGGGCCGAGCTCGTCGCCCAGACCGCACGCGCGCGCCTCGAGCAGTTCGAGCCCGGTTCCGGCGCGCGCGTGGCCGCCTACCGCGCCGGCTACCTCGCGTCCGAACGCCGCGCGCTCGAGCTCGAGCTCACGAGCGGCCGACTGCTGGGCGTCGCGGCCACGAACGCGCTCGAGCTCGGCATCGACGTGGGCGGCCTCGACGCGGTCGTGCTCAACGGCTTTCCGGGGACGCTCGCCTCGATGTGGCAACAGGCCGGGCGCGCCGGGCGCACCGACCGCCGGGCGGCCGCGGTGCTCGTCGCGGGCGACGACCAGCTCGACCAGTGGTACATCGCGCATCCTTCGGAGCTCACCGGACGCGCGCCGGAACGGGCAGTGGTCAACCCTCAGAATCCGTTCGTGCTCCGCGCCCAGGTCGCGTGCGCGGCCCACGAGATGCCGATCTCGCCCGACGACGCGCGCTGGTTCGGCGACGGCCTCGACGAAGCCGTGCGGGAGCTCGTGCAGGCCGATCTGCTGACGCTGCGCGGCGGGAAGATGTACTGGTCGGGACCGCGCGCCCCGGCCGCAGGCGTCGGGCTCAGAACCGGGTCGTCGATCGAGTACCGGCTCGTCGACGACGAAGAGGAGCGCACGATCGGCACCGTCGATGACGCGCGCGTCTTCGCGGTCGCGCACCCCGGCGCGGTCTACCTCCACCAAGGTCAGCAGTACCGCGTGACCCGGCTCGACGTGCGCGAGCACCTGGCGGTGCTCGAGCCGGTCGACGACGACGAGTACACGATGCCGCGCACCGAGACCGACATCGCGATCGTGGCCGACGAGCAGTGCGCCGCCGTGGGCGACTCGTTCGTGCACCTGGGCGCGGTCGAGGTGAGCAGCCATGTGATCGCGTATCAGCGCAAGCAGGTCTCCACGAACCGTGTGATCGAGGTGTGCGAGCTCGACCTCCCCGAGCGATCGCTGGTGACGCGCGCGTGCTGGTACACCGTTTCCGGCGAAGCGATCGAGCGTGCCGGGATCGCGCCGGGTCGCGTGCTCGGAACCGTGCACGCAGCGGAGCACGGGCTGATCGGGATGCTCCCGCTGTTCACGATCTGCGACCGCTGGGACGTCGGAGGGGTGTCGATGGCCGCGCACCCCCAAACCGGCGAGCCGACGATCTTCGTCTACGACGGATACCCCGGCGGCGCCGGAATCGCCGAGCTCGCGTTCGAAGCCGCGCCGCGGCATGTTCGCGCCACCCTCGATCTCGTCGCCGCGTGCACGTGCGACACCGGATGCCCGTCGTGCGTGCAGTCGCCCAAGTGCGGCAACTGGAACGAGTACCTCGACAAGGCCGGCGCGATCAGCCTGCTCGGGCTCATGGCGCGCGCGCCGGTTCGCGGCTGAGGCCGCCGAGCGGATCCCGGGCGTCGGCTTCCGCACGGGCGTAGCCGTGCGCGCGCCCGACCACGACGACGACCTCGGCCGACGCGCCGGCGCACGAGCACGAGACGAGTCGCGCACCGTTCTCGGCCGCCGCGGCACGCGCCGCGCCCACCGCCTGTCCCGGCGCCTGCCCGAGCGCGAGGGAGTCGGCGCCGGCGAGCGCGGCGGCGTCGGCCGCGGTGTCGGCCCGCGCTTTGAGCGCGGCCGCGGCACCGACGCGCGCGACGCCGAGGCACAACACCGCGGCGAGCACGACCCCCGCCATCGCCACGATGCTCACGTTCCCTTCGTCGGATCTCCTCACCGTTCGGCCCGCATCGTGGCGTGCGCGTTGAGCACGACGTCGGGGAACAACGGACCGACCAGCGGAAGGTTCGTGTGGTCCCGGTAGTGCACGGCGACCACGACCGGCTCGCCGACTCCCCCCGACCTCCGCACCTCGACGTCGACACCGCGCAGCGTCCGGCGCGCGGCGTCGACCACCCGGCTCGAACCGGAATTCACGCTCGCCTCCCGGGCCGCGGCCCGCGCCGCGTCCTGCACGAGCACTTCGTCACGCGCGACGAGCGCGGTCTGCACCAGCGCGAGCAGGAACAGCACGAGCACGGGAAGCACCAACGCCAGCTCTACCGAGGCCTGACCGCGGTCGGAGCCGACGCGTGGGCGCGGGCCCCGACCGCGAACCGGCGCCGTCACGGGATCACTTTGTCGATGACGCCGTCGAAGAGGCGGGTGACGGCGTGGCTCTTCGTGGCCCAGGCCAGGACCAACCCGGCCACCGCCGCAGCCGCGAGCATCACGAGCGCGTACTCCGACGTCGTCTGCCCGCGCTCGTCACGATCGAACCGGAGCTGATACTTCAACCAGATGAGCAAGAACATGTTCGACACGTAGGTCTCCTCGAAGTCATGTCCGCAGCCCGCCGAGGACGACGGGAGCGACGGTGAGCAGGGCGAAGGCCGGCAGGACGCAGGCCACGAGGGGGAAGCAAAGGCGGACCGGGACCGTGCGGGCCCGGGCCTCGGCGCGGCGGCGGGCGTCGGCCCGGACCTCGGCGGCGAGCCGGGCCAGCGCGGGCGCGGCCGGCGAGCCGAGCCGCGCGCTCGTTCGCAACGCCTCGGCGATCGGGCGCAGCGCGGGCAGACGAATTCCCAGATCGCGGAGCGCGTCGTCGAGTGACTGGCCGAGCGCGCAGGCGTACGTCACTTCGCGTAACGCTCGCCCCGAACGCTGCGGTCCGTAGCGGGACGCGTGCTCGATCGCGAGGAACGGAGTGCAACCGGCGACGACCGCCACGCCGACGAGATCGACGATTACCGGGAGCTCGTGCCGCAAGGCTTCCTCGGCTCGGCGCTGCCGGCGCCGCAAACGCGGCGACGCGAGCACACGCAGCAATGACGCGACCACCGGCGAGGCCGGCAGGCGGCGCGCCACTCGCGACCAGACCTCCGACCTTCGCCCGCGGCGCGCGGTGAGGGGCCGCACTCGCGCGATCACGGACTCGCGCCGGGCACGCCGCGCGAACGGCAGCGATGCGATCCCGCCGCAGGCGAGCGCGAGCACGACGGTCACGCCGCGTCGCCGACGCGCACGATGCCCCGCATCCACATCGCGCCCATGACTTCGAGCGCGATCCCGAGGAGCGCGCACGAACGACCCGCACCCGTGCCGATCAGGTCGTGCAGCGACCGAGGATCGATCGCGGCCGACGCAACGATGTAACCGATCGGCGCGATGCCGATCACCCACGCCGAGTAGCGAGCCTGGGCCGACAACGCGCGCGCCTCGGCCGCGACGCCGAGGCGATCGCGCAACGACGACGCGAGCGCGTCGAGCGCGTCGGCGGCCCGGCCGCCGACCGTCGCGCTCAGCGCCAGCGCACCGGCCGCAGCTTCGACACCGGCCGTGGTGCGCTCCCGGGCCCAGGCCTCGAGGGCATCGGGGAGGGAAGCGCCGAGGCGCACCCGCGACTCGAGACGCGCGAGGTCGGGAGCGAGCGGACCGTCGCCGTTGGCGAGCGTGGCCAACGCGGTCGCCACCGTTCCCCCGGCCCGCAGCTCGGCGCCGACCCGCTCGAGTGTCTCGGGCACGGCTGCCGCGATGAGCCGCGCCCGGCGCCGGCCCGCGAGCCGCAAGGCGACCGGGCCGCCGACGATCACGCCGGCGCCGGCGAGCACCGCGACTGCGGGGGCGAGGCCGAACCCGACGATCGCCGCGATGCACGCGGCGAATACCCACATCTCCACCGCCTGCTCGGGTGCGGCGCTGACGGCCGCGTCGTGCAGGGCGCGCGAGAGACGGACGCGCGCTCGGCCCGGCAGCACGTTGGCGCGCGTGCGGGCGCGGGACGGGAGGCGGTCGGCGACCTCGTGCCGCCGGGCGATGACGACGAGCATCGTCGAAAGCGCCCCGCCGGTCAGCGCGACGACGAGAGCCCGCACCGCGACCACGCTTCCTCGATGTCGAAGCCGGCCCGCCGCGGCGGGCGGGCGGGCGCCTCGCGCGTCTCGAGTTGGCCGTCGACGCGCTGCAGCAGCGGGCGGGCGACGAGCGTGCGTCCGCCGCGCGCGTTCCCGACCTCCGCCACTTCCAGGATCTGCCGGGTGCCGTCGGCACCGCGGCCCACCTGCACCACCACGTCGATCGCCGCGGCCAACTGGGCGCGCACCGAAGCGAGCGGCAGCGCGACTCCACCGAGCAGCACGAGCGTCTCGAGGCGTGCGAGCGCGTCGGCCGCGGAGTTCGCGTGCACCGTCGAGAGTGAGCCGTCGTGACCGGTGTTGACCGCTTGCAGCATGTCGAACGCCTCACCACCCCGAACCTCGCCCACGACGAGCCGGTCGGGCCGCATGCGCAGCGCGGCGCGCACCAACTCGCGCACGCTGACCGCGCCCGCGCCTTCGGCATTCGCCGGGCGTGCTTCGAGTCGAACGACATGCGGATGGCCGAGCCGGAGCTCGACCGTCTCCTCGATCGTGACGATCCGCTCGGTTGGGTCGATGGCCTGCGCGAGCGCGTTGGCGCACGTGGTCTTGCCGGCACTCGTCGCGCCCGACACCACGATGCTCGCGCCGGCGCGCACGATCGTCTCCAGGAACACGACCGGTCCGGCCGCGAGACCGAAATCCGACAGCCCGAGGTGACGAACCGAGAACCGCCGGATCGTGAGGCACGGGCCGTCGGGTGCGAGCGGCGGCAACACCGCGTGCAGTCGCGAGCCATCGGACAGTCGGGCATCGACCATCGGGGCGGCGCGGTCGAGCCGGAGACCGAGCGGTGCGATCACCCGTTGCGCGATCCGGACGATCGCGTCGGCGTCGAGATCGCACGGCACCGGCTCGATGCGGCCCGCGCGCTCGACGAAGACCCGGTTCGGCCCGTTCACCATGATCTCGGTGATCGTCGGGTCGGCGAGCAACGGCTGCAGCGGTCCGAGCCCGTCGACCTCGGCCACGACCTCGTCGAGGACGCGCGCCGCGGCCGCGCGAGTGACGAGCGGCGCCTCGTCGTGCAGAAGCGTGCCGAGCCGGGCGCGCAGCGCGTCGCGTCCCAACGCGGCCGGGTCGAACGGCGCCGCCAGGAGTCGCTGATGGAGCGCATCTCGCAGGGTGCGGCCGGGCGCGACGACATCGGCGCTCACGCGGCCTCTTCTCGGTTCAAGCAGCCGATCCGTTGCAGCAACTCACGCGCGGGGCGCGCCAGGGAGTCGGGGAGCCGGGCCGGCAACACGCCGGCGTCGACCGCCCGCGCGGTCGAGGCGCGCAACCCGACCGTCGCCAGGATCGGGACACCGAGCACGTTCGCGACGTCGCGGGAGCCGAGCGAGCGGCCGGCCTCGTCGACGAACACCGCTCCGCTCGCCCGCATGGTCAGGTCGACGTGGACCGCGCGGCGGAGCGCGAGGTAGCACCCACGCACGACGATGACGCTCGCGTCGGCGACTTCGACGAGCGCGTGGAGCGCGTGCTGCGGATGACCGCCGAGCACTCCGACGTCGACCACCGTCGGACGCGGGTCGGCGCGCAACGCGACGGCGAGCGCGGCGCCGGCCTCGGGCGCGGCGGCCGCGACCTCGCCGGTGCCGGCCGGGAGGAGCGTCAGCCCGTTACCGACGTCGGAAGAGAGCCGTTCGAGCGCGTCGGTGGGCGCTTCGGGGCCCGCGCACATCCAGTCGCGCAGCCCTTGGTCGGGGTCGGTGGCCAACCCGAGCACGGCCGGGATGTCGCCCGCGACGTCGGCGATGCGCACCGGACCCTCGCGAGCCAGCACGAGCGCCGCGGCCGCGGCCAGCACAGAAGTCCCCGAGCCGCCTTTCGGCGACCAAAAGCAAACCAGCACGAACGCCTCCCGGTCGTCGGGCGTGCGCGATGCGCACGCGTCCAGATACCGGGGAAGGCGGGAGGAAGTTGGCGCACGATACGGCCGCGCGCGGGTCGCGTCAAGGGTTCGTCGTATCGACCGGCGAATCTACGCGCGAAAGAAGGTCACGACCGCGGCGCGCCATTGCTGCCTCGACGGCAGCACTCCGCGGAGTTCGAATGCGCCCGGCGACGAAACGACCTTGAATCCCGGGTCGATCGTGAGCGCCGTCGCACCCGCGCCGTGAGTCACCGCACCAACTGACGTGTAGCTCGCCCCGGCCTTGGCATTCGCCGCGCCGCGATGGACAAGGACTGCGAACACCAACTCGTGAGCGCTCGCCGTCCGAGCCGTCGGTCCCGAGTCGACGGCAAGTGTGTTCGCACCGCGCGCACTCGTCTTGTCAGCTCGCGACGTTGCCCGGATTCCGGAGAAGTCGTTGACGCTCGCGACCGTGGATCCGCTGAACCCCGGATACCGGATCGTGATGACGGCGCCGGGTCGGAGTCCCCTGGTCGCGCGCGCCGAACAGACGATGAGCCGCTCGGCACCGACGCTGTTGACGTTGACGCCGTACGTGTCGCCGCGGCTGTCATCGCACGACACGGAGCCGGCTGCGCCGCTCGCGACGGCCACGACGATCACGGTCCGACCAACACCGACACCACGACCAGTCGGAACCGTCAAGCTGATGCTCGCGTTGTGCGGCGAGATCTTCGAGGCCGTCGTGACGTTTCGAGCGGCGACCGGGCCGAGCGCGGCGAGGCTCTGAGCGGAGACCGGCGCGGCGCACGGTCCGACACACACCCGGACCGACGCGGTTGCTCCGCTGTCGGTCAGCGTCGTGACGGAGACGTCGTGGGCCGCATCGACGAACGTCTCGCCCGCCGCCAGCGCGCCGCTCCGCACGAGCTCGGTGTCGTCGGTCCGAACCGCAGCGACCTGCCGGATCCACACGCCGCCGACTCCGACGTCGTAGCCGGCTGACACACGCCGATCGATCGCGAAAAGCGTGCCGTCGGCCGCGCGGACATGGATCAGCTCGGTCGCACCGGCAACAAGCGGGTCTTCCTCTGCGGTCAGCGCGATCGTGTGAGTTCCGCTCGTAACGGTGCGGACCTCCGGCGCCGGAATCCAGCCCAGCATGTACTTGTGCTCCGCGCTGAACTCATGGTCGAGGGCCGTATCGCCCATCACGTCGGTTGGGTCGGCGTACTCGAGCAGGCATCCTCCCGACACCGGTGCCGCTCCGCAGGCGTAGGCACCGGCGTGCAAGAGCCCGAGGTTGTGGCCGAGCTCGTGCTCGATCAGACCCGCGCCCGCGTTCCCATTGAGGAACACGCCGTTCCCTCCGATCCAACCCATCCCCGAGAAGTCGCACGCTTGCGAGGGCGCGTACACGATGAGGTTGGTGTAGTCGGCGGCGACGTACCCGTCCGCAGCCGCCGCCGCGGCGCCCGCGTTCAACTCGGTAGCGAGGTCACAACTGCGCACGCCCGCGTAGTAGCCGAATACCGTGCCGGTCACCGCGAGCTGCCCACCGGATGTCTGCGAGTACCAGTTCGCAACCGATTTGGATCCGGCGAACATCACCGCCTGCATCGCCGCCTTGCTCACCGACACGCTCGACGCGCCCGAGAGGTGCAGAAGCACGACGGCGACACGCAGGGAACGCGTCGGACGGGTCGCCGACGCGCGCGCGGTACCGGCTGCATCGGCACCGGCAGGCGCGAGACCGGCGAGACCGATCACCACGGTCAACGCGACGAGCGCGATGCACCGCCGGCTCCGCGCCGAGGATCGACGAGTAAGCACCTGGGTCATCGCCCGTCCGTCCTCGGGCGTAGGCCCGCATGCACGGCGTGCGAGTACCGAGCTCGTTCTGCGGCCGGGGAATTCTCGACCACTGCAGATGCCCACTATGTGCCGATACGCGGAGGTCGTCCACGGTCCGTACGGCCCTAATCCGCGATCCCGCGCCCGGGTGGGCTGCAGACGCGGGCGGAGGCGGCACACTGAAGCACCGACCGGCGCGAGAGAGGAGCGATGCGCGTGGAAGCCGCCTTCTTCGACCTGGACAAGACCGTGATCGCCACGAGCTCGGTGATGGCACTCGGCGGCCGCTTCTACAAAGAAGGGCTGATCTCGAAGCGAACGATCGTGCGCGGGATCTACGCGCAGGTCGTGTACCTGCTTCTCGGCGCCGACGACGAGAAGATGGAGCGGATGCGCGAGGCGATGCTGGCGCTCACGAAAGGTTGGGACCAACAGCGCGTCAGCGACATCGTGCGCGAGACCCTCGACGAGGTGCTGACACCGATCATCTACGCCGAAGCGCTCGAGCTCATCGACGAGCACAAGCAGGCCGGCCGCAAGACCGTGATCATCTCGTCGTCACCGATCGAGACGGTGGAGCCGCTCGGCGAGCATCTCGGCGTCGACGACGTGATCGCGACCCGCGCCAAGCTCGACGCCGAGGGCCGCTACACCGGCCAGCTCGAGTTCTACGCGTACGGCCCGCACAAGGCCGACGCCATCCGGGAGATGGCGGTGAAGGAGGGCATCGACCTCGCGAATTCCTACGCCTACTCCGACTCGATCACCGATCTCCCGATGCTGGAGCTCGTCGGCCACCCGGTGGCCGTGAATCCCGACCGCGAGCTCACACGAGTCGCGCGCGAACGCGACTGGGACATGCGGTGGTTCCAGCATCCGGTACGGCTACGCGACCGCGTCCCGGTTCCGCCCAAGGGTCCGACGCTCGCAGCCGGGAGTGCGGCCGCCGCAGTCGGTACGGGGATCGGGCTGTACGTGTGGCTGCGCCGGCGCACGCTCGGAGGGAGCTGAGCGCCGGCGCAGGCACGTGACTGACTGACTAGGCCGCGCGCACCTTCTTGGCGATTGCGGCACCGAGTGCGATCACTACGAGAAGCAACAGCAACTTCTTCACGGACGATCCTCCTGGGGGCTGACGGGCGGTGCGGAGCGTAGCGCCCCCGGCGCACATTTCGCCCAGCGGGTCCGGGATCGACACAGGGAGCACCGATGAGCCACGACCACAGCGGCGATGCCGGCGCCGACGAGATCTCCGTCAACCCGCTCTTCTCGCGGCGCGCCGAGGAGTCGATCCCGCGCTGGCGCATCCCCGACGACCAGATGATGCCCGACACGGCGTATCAGATCATCCACGACGAGCTCTTCCTCGACGGCAACGCGCGGCAGAACCTCGCGACCTTCGTGACCACCTGGATGGAGCCGCAGGCCACCCAGCTCTATCTCGAGTCGTTCGACAAGAACATGATCGACAAGGACGAGTACCCGCAGACCGCGGCGATCGAGGAGCGGTGCCTCCACATCCTCGCCGACCTGTGGAACGCTCCGGATCCCCACGCGACGATCGGCACCTCGGCCATCGGGTCGTCGGAAGCGTGCATGCTCGGCGGGCTCGCGTTCAAGCGGCGCTGGCAGAACGCGCGGCGAGCCGCCGGGAAGTCGATCGAATCTCCGAACATCGTGTTCAGCTCCGCGGTGCAGGTCGTGTGGGAGAAGTTCGCGAACTACTGGGAGGTCGAGCCGCGCTACGTGCCGATCACGAAGGCCGAGCCGTATCTCACCGCCGAGGGCATGCTGGCCGCGGTCGACGAGAACACGATCGGCGTCGTGCCGATCCTCGGCGTGACGTACAACGGCGTGTACGAACCCGTGCGCGAGCTCGCGGCGGCACTCGACGACCTCGAGGCGAGGACCGGGCTCGACGTGCCGATGCATGTCGACGCCGCGTCGGGCGGCTTCATCGCGCCGTTCCTCGATCCCGATCTCGCGTGGGACTTCCGCGTTCCGCGCGTGCACTCGATCAGCGCGTCCGGGCACAAGTTCGGGCTCGTCTACCCGGGACTCGGATGGATCGTGTGGCGGCAGCGGGAGTACGTGCCCGAAGAGCTGATCTTCAAGGTGAGCTACCTCGGCGGCGACATGCCGACCCTCGCGCTGAACTTCTCGAGGCCCGGCGCGCAAGTGTTGTTGCAGTACTACAACTTCCTTCGCCTCGGACGCGAGGGTTACCGGCGCGTGATGCAGGCGTCGAAGGACGCGGCGACGTATCTCGCAAGTGAGCTCGCGCAGATGGACGAGTTCGAGGTGCTCACCGACGGCTCCGACATGCCGCTCGTGACGTGGACCACCGCGGGCGATCGGCCGTGGACCCTCAACCACCTGTCGGCGAAGCTACGCGAGCGCGGGTGGCAGGTGCCCGCGTACCCGATGCCGGCCGACATCGAGGACATGACCGTGATGCGCGTCGTGTTCCGCAACGGCGTGTCGATGGACCTCACCCGGATGCTGCTCGACGATCTCCGCGCCGCGCTGAAGTTCCTCGAGGCGCTCCCCGGCCCGGTGCCGCCGGGGGCGTTCCCGACCACGGCGTTCCACCACTGACGCGCCGCTCAGCCGTACGCCTGCGAGCCCGCGTCGGCTTCGGCCTGGGCGAGCGTGACGGTCGGGCCGGTCACGTGCACGACCCCTTCCATGCCCGCGGCGCGGTGTCCGGGCACGGCGCAGTAGAACGTGTAGTCGCCCGCGTGACCGAAGAAGGCACGCGCAGTCACGACCTCGCCGTACGTGTTGACGGCCAACGGAGACCACAGGGTCGCCGGGTCGTCGAAGTCGAGCGTGTGGCTCGTGTCCGAACCGCCCGCGAGCGCGATCGCGTAGATACCGGTGCTCACGTTCACCGACGACGGCTGGAACACCAACCGATCCGAGGGCGCGGCGTGGATCGTGAACGACCCTTCGATCGGACCGGTCGGACCGAGCACGCCCCCGCTCGGGCCGTCGGGGCCCGGGCCGGGACTCGACACGACCGCTTTCGTAGGCGCGCTGCGCACCACGACCGCGGTCGCGACGCCACCACCGACGAGGGCGACCACAACGATGCCGCCGGCGATCGCGTGCCGGCGCTTGCGGTGCGTCGCGACGTAGCGCTCCGCGGCCGGCCACACCTCCGCCCCCGCCGGTGCGCGGTCGGCGAGCACGTGCAGCCCGTCGATGATTCGCTGGTCGAGATCAAGCATCGTCGTCTCCTTCGTTTGCTCGCAGTGCGTCGCGCAAGTGCTCGAGGCCCCGCGACAGATAGCCCTTCACGGCCCCGACGGAGACGCCGAGCGCGGCCGCGACGTCTTGCTCCGACAAGTCGTCGACGACGCGCAGCACCACGACGGCGCGCTCGCGCGGCCCCAACGTCGAGAGCGCGCGCTGGAGCACGTCGGCGTCGGCGATCGAGTCGGCTCGGAACGCGGTGGACGGCTCGACGTGCCGTTCCCGCGCCGCGTGCTTGCGGCGCACCGCGAGCCGGCGCCAGGTCGATCGAACCTCGTTCACGACCGCCCGGCGGACGTACGCGTCCGGGTCGTCGACCTTGCCCTTGACCCAGCGCTCGTACGTGCGGGCAAAGGCTTCGGCGACGACGTCTTCGGCCATCGAGGCGTCGCCGGTCATCGCGTAGGCGAGCCGGAGCGCCGACGCCCGCTGCGCCTCGAAGCGGGCCGCGAACGCGCTCAGGTCGAGCGGCGAGACCTTCGCGACCCCGGGGATCTCTTCAGCTTCGGCGGACACCATGCCGAGTCTGACGCCAAGGCCCCCCGAAAGGTTGTGGCGTCAGACCCGTCTGGTGCGTACTAGACCGCGAGCAGGTCGCGGGCGCCGGTGTCGGCGCTCGGGTGCCGCAGCTTCGACATCGCGCGCGCCTCGATCTGGCGGATGCGCTCACGAGTCAGGTTGAAGTACTCGCCGACCTCTTCGAGGGTGCGAGGCTCGCCGCGGTCGAGACCGAAGCGCAACGCGAGGATCTGCCGTTCGCGCTCGTCGAGCGGGGCCAGCAGCTTCTCGATCTCGGCCGGCAGCAACGCCGTGGCCGCGACCTCGAACGGCGACTCCGCCGAACGGTCCTCGACGATGTCGCCGAGCTCGGCGTCGCCGTCTTCCCGCAACGGCTCCGACAGCGAGAGGGGCTCGGCCGCGAAGCGCAACGCCTCGGTGACCTTGTCCTCCGGCATCTCGACTTCCGCGGCCAGCTCCGAGAGCGTCGCCGGCCGGCCGAGCTTGAGCTCCAAACGCGAACGCGCCTTTTGCAGGCGGGCGAGCGTGTCGCCCGCGTGCACCGGCAGCCGAATCGTGCGACCCGTGTTCGCGATCCCGCGCGTGATCGCCTGGCGAATCCACCAGGTTGCGTAGGTGGAGAACTTGAAACCCTTGCGCCAATCGAACTTCTCGACCGCGTGCATCAAGCCGAGGTTGCCCTCTTGGATGAGGTCGAGGAGAGGTAGGCCGGATGCCTGGTATTTCTTGGCAATCGACACCACCAGCCGCAGGTTCGACTGCACGAACGTTCGCTGCGCCTCGTCGCCGTGCCGGGCGCAGCGGCGCAGCTCGCGCTTCTTCGCCGGCGACAGCGTCTTCGCCTTCAGCATCTGCTCGCGCGCAGCGTTGCCACCCTCGATCTGCTGCGCGAGGCGAACCTCGTCGTCCTTCGTGAGCAGTGGGTACTGCCCGATGTCCGTCAGGTAGAGCCGGACGAGGTCCTCCTCGTCACGCTCAACACGCTCTTTCGCCAAGGCCCAATCCTTCGTCCGTGCAGGCGGTTCGCTTGCTCGCTCACGCAGAATTGGAGCCGAGCCGCCCGTTGAAGCTCGGCGCCTCCCATCCGCGTATTAGTACGATACAGACCTAGTCAAGCGGGTCTTTTTCGCCCTCGGACACCCGACAACGAGTCTGTAGACCTATTGCATCGAGGGCCGCGACGCGCGTGCTCGGGAAGGCGAGGATCATGACGGGCGACGTCGAGATCGCGGTGCTTACCGGCGCGTTCACCGCCCGGCCCGATCGGGTCGGAGACCTCGCCGCGGTGCTCGCCCGATACGTCGTCCTGACCCGCGGCGAGCCCGGCTGCCGCAACGTCGACCTGCTCACTTCGGCCACGGAGAGTGGCAAATTCGTCGTGATCGAGAAGTGGGAGACGCCGGAGGACGCCCGCTCGCACCTCGACACCGAGCTGATGACGGCCATGGCCGCGGCCGCCGTGCCGCTCCTGGCCGAGCAGCCCAAGATCGACCTGCTCGACACGATCTCCGCCCACGACCTCGACTAGAGGCCGCTTCTCTACTTATTTCGGAGGAGGTCGACCGGGACCTTCGAGGGGCCGCGGTTGGCGGCGCCGGTCTCCTTGCAGATCTCCCCGATGCCGGCCCAGGTCATCCGCTCGGCGTCCCAGCAGCGTTCGAAGGCGGCGTCGGCGACGTCGGTGAAGCCGTGCTGCAGCCGGAAGTCGTAGCGCTCACGCGGTCGCCGGACCGGCAGGCCCAGCCGTTCGGTGCGCCCGATGGCGTAGATGTCCCAGGCGATCCGCTCGCCGCGTGACAGCTCCCGGTCGCACGGCGCGTCGGCGAAGTCCTCGGAGAGCCGGTCCTTGGCCCGGAACAGCATCTCGACGAGGTCCGTGCGGGCCTGCTGGGGCTCGAAATGGCGGGGCCGGCGGGTGTCCTCGAAGTTCGCGCCCGAGATCCAGAGCACGGCCCGGCCGTCGACCACGTCGGCCATGTGCCCGGTCAGCGGCGGGAACAGCTCCTCGTCGACCTCGAGGGAGATCTCGACGTCGGTCGGGAAGCCGACGAGCGCGGCCGCGTCCTCGATGATCCCGGCGATCTCGCCGACGTCGTAGTCGATGAGCGTGAACGGATCCGGCGTGATCGTGATGCGGCCCGACATCGAATCGGGGCGGCTTATGCGCTCTGCGCGTCGAGCGCGACGGAGGCCGCCTCCGCCATCTGGCGGGCTTCCTCCATCGACTGGCGGGCGAGTGCGGCCAACGAGTCGTTCTCCTCGTCGGTGAAGCCTGCGAGCTCACGGAAGCGCCGGGCGAGCTGGATCGGGTTCTCTTCGTCCTCGCCGCGGAACCCGCCGAGGTTGAAGATGCTGTCGACGGTCCGTTGGAACTCGAGCGCCCGCTCCCGCCGCTCCGGGTCCTTCTCGGTGAGGCGGCGCAGCCAGTCGGAGCCCATCTTCACGTGGGTCACCTCGTCGGCGAGCATCCAGTCTTCGCAGAACTCGAGCACCGGGTCGCCCGACTCGTTGCCGAACTCCTTCATCGTGCTGAACACGTCGATCGCGAGGCCCTCGAGCGCCCGGTTGACGCCGCACAGGCGCAGCACGGGATCGGGGTTGCACGCAGCCGCGAACAGGAAGGTGCTCTCGGTGTACTCGCCGATCTCGGTGCCCATGTGGTCGCCGAGCTTCAGGGAGATCTCGCAGTGGCGCGCCTCGTCCCAGCACTGCCGCGCCATGTCGAGCTTGAGCTGGAACGGCGCCTCGGTGTCGTCGAAGTCGAAGCACGTGCGGCCGGCGCCCTCGAGCGCCTGGACCTCGCCCACGAAGATGCCGTGCATCAACGATCGCGACCGCTCGGCGGCGGCCGGCCGGTCGGTGGCCATCTTGGCCGGGCCGGTGTTGCGCTGGGCGATCTTCGGGCCCCGCGGGTCGAAGATGCGGTCTTCGATCTTCGACCGGACGAAGCGCGAGTCCCGAGCGAGCTCTGATTCCTGGAGCATCTTCTTCATGCGACTGCTACCTCCTGCACCGGTTCTCCCAGGCTACCGGGGCCCGCGATGCCCCCGGACGCCAGACACAACACTTCGAGCTCCTGCTGGCGGCGACTCGCGCGCTCGACCTTCTCGGGCGTGTCGAGCAACGACTGGATGAGCATCTCGCCGTCGCGCCAGTCCTCGAACTCGTCTTGCAACGCGAAGTTGAGCGAGCGGATCGTCGGCGCATCCGTGATCGTGCTCGTCGCGTTCTTGTGGAAGGTGTACGCCGCGATGAACCGCGGGATGAGCACGCGGTAGACGCCGACCAGCTTCTCGATCGTGTGCTCCGGCGCTTCGGGCTCGCGCACGGCGTCCATGAAGGTGACGAACGCGTCGTTCGCCGGTTTGGTGAGGCGATCCGGGTTCATCTCGCGCAGCTCGGGGAGGCGCTTGTGCCAGAGCTCGCTGTGCCAGGCGTGGTGATAGGTGTGCCGGCCGAGGACCATCTTCACGTCGAGCTCGGGGACGGTCGCGACCCAACCGCCGAGCACCTCGAAGAGGCGCATCTCGGCCCACTTGTAGTTGCCGACCCGGCGCGCGGTCTCCTCGACCGAGAACAGACCGGGCAGCTCGCGTCGGTCCCAGGGCGCGAAGGGAGCACGGGGCTTCGAAGAGTCGGTCACGTAGGCATTCTCACGGTTACTTGACCGCTCGGTCAAGTAGTCGGGAGCGGGGACTTCGACTCGTTCGGGGTGCGCCACGCCCGTGACTCGGCGAGGACGATGCCGGTGAAGATCACGAGGGCGCCGAGGTAGCCCTCCACGCCGAGGCGCTCGCCCACGAGATAGCCCACGAAACCCGCGACCACGGGCTCGAACAGGAGGATCACCGCGGCCCGGCTGGGCTCGACGTACCGCTGCGCCCACAGCTGCAGCGTGAATGCGAGTGCACTGCACGCAACTCCGGTGACAATCGCGGCGAACACCACCTGGGCGGTCACGTGGCCGAGGCCGCCGACGACCACGACCGGCACCGCGCAGATCGCGAGCACGGCCATCTGCGCCGCGGTCAACGCGATCGGGTCGAAGCGCTGCGAGAAGACGCCACCCAGGAAGATCCACGCACCGAACATGACCGCACAACCGAGGGTGAGCGCGTTCCCCGCGCCGATCTCGAGCGAGGCCCCGGTCAGCATGAACAACCCCGCCGCCGACACCACGATCGCGATCACGACCCGCGAGTCGGGGGCGCGTCGCGTGACCAGCACCTCGATCAGCGGCGTGAACACGACGAACAGCCCGGTGATGAACGCGGAGTCGGAGGTCGTGGTGCGCTGCAGACCCGCGTTCTGGAACCAGTAGCCCGCGAAACCGGTGAGACCGAACGCGAGTGTTGCGAGCACGAACGAACGGAACGTGACGTTCACACCCGGCCGGCGGAATCCGCGCCGCAGCGCGATCGGCGTGAGCGCGATCGTTCCGATCGTGAAACGCAACAGGATGAAGCCGACGGGAGTCACGTGCTCGAGCGCGTGCTTGACGATCACGAACGTGCTCCCGTACGCGATCGTGGCCGCGATCAACGCGAATTCCGGCAGCAACGGTCGCTGCGTTCGCCACGCGGCGGGCTCGGCGGTCAACGACGGGTGCTAGCCGGGCCAGCGGTTCGTGATCGGCGGCCGCCGGTCCTTGCCGAACGCCTTGCGCGAGACCCTCACACCGGGAGGGGCCTGCCGCCGCTTGTACTCGTTGCGATCGACCATGCGGGCGACGCGGCGCACGAGCTCGTTGTCGAACCCACGGGCGATGAGCTGCGACACCGATTCGTCGTCCTCGACGTAACCCTCGATGATCGGGTCGAGCACGTCGTATTCCGGGAGCGAGTCGGTGTCCTTCTGGTCGGGCCGCAGCTCCGCCGAGGGGGGCTTGTCGATCACAGCCTGGGGGATCACGTCGTGACCGACGCGCGCGTTCAGATCGCGACAGAGCGCGTACACGAGCGTCTTGGGCACGTCCTTGATCACCGCAAAACCGCCCGCCATGTCGCCGTAGAGCGTCGCGTAACCGGTCGCCATCTCACTCTTGTTGCCGCAGCTGAGCACCATCCAGCCGAACTTGTTGGAGATGGTCATCACCGCGTTCCCGCGGATGCGGGCCTGCAGGTTCTCCTCGGCCACGTCGGGCGCCCGGCCTTCGAACACGGGCGCGAGCATTCCTTCGAACGCGGCCTGCGCGGGCTCGATCGGGACGAGATACGTACGGATTCCCAGTCGCTCGCTGAGCGCGACCGCGTCGGCCACACTTCCCTCGCTCGAGTAACGCGAGGGCAGCATCACGCCGTTCACGTGCTCGGCGCCGAGCGCGTCGACCGCGATCGCGGCAACGAGTGAAGAATCGACCCCGCCCGAGAGGCTGATGAGCACGTCGGTGAAGCCGTTCTTGCGAACGTAGTCACGCGTTCCGAGCACGAGCGCCTCGTAGACCTCGCGCACGGGATCGAGCACGGGCTCGATCCGCCCGGCCGCGCCCGTCGCCGGATCCAGCTCGACGACCAACAGGTCCTCTTCGAACTGCTTGGCGCGCCCGACCACTGCACCGCCGGCGTCGACCACGAGTGACGCGCCGTCGAACACGAGCTCGTCCTGACCGCCGACGAGGTTGACGTAGACGATCGGCACGCCCGTCTGCACCGCCCGACCTGCGAGCATGGTCTCGCGTTGACGCACCCGGCCCGCGAAGTAGGGCGACGCGTTGATGTTCACGACGACGTCGGCGCCGCTCTGCGCCATCGCGACGATCGGGCCCGGTTCCCACGCGTCCTCGCAGATCGAGACCGCGACGCTCAGTCCGGCGATCTCGAAGCGCGGGCCGATCTCGGTCGAAGCCTTGAAGTACCGCTGCTCGTCGAACACCGAGTAGTTGGGGAGCAGCTGCTTGCGGTACACGCCGAGCACCTGGCCGCGCGCACACACGGCCGCCGAGTTGTAGAGATCGTCGGCCTGCTCCGGGAAGCCGATCACCGCCGCGCAGTCGCCGGTGAGTGAGGCGAGCTTCGCGATCGTCTCCCCCGCCGCGGCCACGAAGGCCGGCTTGAGGAGCAGGTCCTCGGGCGGGTAGCCGGTGACCGTCAGCTCGGGGAAGACCACCAGGTCGCATCCCTCGGCGGCCGCGGCGTCGTACGCCGCGACGATCCGCGCCGCGTTGCCGTCGAGGTCGCCGACCACGGCGTTGATCTGAGCGAGACCGACACGCAACCGGGCCATTTGCCCAGGATAACGATGCGTCTCCCGACCACACTCCGTGTGGTCGGGAGACGCATCGGGGGTTCGCGCGACACTCGCTCGATGACGGCGGTCGACAGCGCGTCCGTACGCCGGGCGTTGGAGCGGTCAGCCGACCCGACCGTCGGTCGGGTCGCACTCACCCGGCTGATCGAGGCGCACCCGCAGCTCGGCGAGGAGCTCACCACCGATACGGAGCTCCTCGACGCAGTCGTGGCCGTGAGCGTCGCGTCGCACTCGCTGCTCGCCGTCCTCGAACGCGACAGCGACGCACTGGCCATGCTGCGCAGTCCCGCCCTGCACTCCGCGGCGACTGCCGGCGACTTCATCGCCCGGGCCGCCTCGCTGCTCGAGAGCTCCAAACCTGCCGTGGCGTTGCGCCGGTGGAAACACCGCGAGGTCGTGCGCATCGCAGGACGCGACCTCCTCGGGATCGCCGATCTCCGCACGGTGGCCGCGGAGCTCGCGGGCCTGGCGCAGGCGTGCCTCGGCGTCGCGCTCGCGATCGCCGCGCCGGAGGTGCCGATGGCCGTGATCGGCATGGGCAAGCTCGGCGGAGCCGAGCTGAACTACGCGAGCGACGTCGACATCGTGTTCGTGCACGAGGGCGACACCGCCGAGGCCGAGCGGGCCGCACGGGCGCTGCTCCGCGTGATGACCGAGCCCACCCCCGACGGGATCGTGTTCCGCACCGATGCCGACCTGCGACCCGAAGGCCGCTCGGGCGCGCTCAGCCGAACCATCGAGGCGTACGAGGCGTACTGGCAACGCTGGGCCCAGACGTGGGAGCTGCAGGCGCTCATCAAGGCCCGCCCGGTTGCCGGCGACACCCGGCTGGGCGAGACCTTCGTGACCCGTGCGTCGCCGTTCGTGTGGCCCGACGTGCTCGACCCCGCGGCGGTGCACGAAGTGCGCGCGATGAAAGCGCGAACCGAGCAGATGCTGGCCCGCAAGGGCCTCGAGACGCGCGAGCTCAAGCGCGGCTACGGCGGCATCCGCGACATCGAGTTCGCGATCCAGCTGCTCCAGCTCGTGCACGGCCGCCAAGATCACTCGATCCGCGCGCGGGCCACACTCGACGCGTTGGAACAGCTCAACGGCGGCGGGTACATCACGATCGAAGACGCACGCCTGCTCGACGAGGCTTACGTTTGGTTGCGCACGGTCGAGCACCGGCTCCAGCTCGTCGACGAGCACCAGACGCACACGCTTCCCGCCGACACCGAAGCTCGTACCCATCTCGCGCGCGTCCTCGGATTTCGCGACCGGATCGGCGAGTCGGCGCTCGAACAGCTCGACGCCACGCAACGGCGTCACCAGGCGATCGTCCGCTCGATACACGAGAAGCTCTTCTTCGCGCCGCTGCTCGACACGCTCGCCGGCGTCGGCGCCCTTTCGATGGAAGCCGCGCACGAACGCCTGATCGCGTTCGGCTTCCGCGACATCGAGCAGACGCGAGCCGCGCTTGAGGAGCTGACCGCGGGGCTGACCCGCCGCTCGCGCGTCATGCAACAGCTCCTTCCCGCGATGCTCGGCTGGCTCTCGGCCGCGCCCGACCCCGACCTCGGGTTGCTCGCACTCCGGCGGCTGACGGAGGGATACAACCGGAGCTCTACGCTGGCCCGCCGGTTCCGCGACTCGCCGATCGCCGCCGAGCGCACGTGCCGCATCCTCGGCTCGTCGCGCATCCTCGGTGGCGCGCTCTATCGCGAGCCCTCGTTCGTCGACGCGCTCGCCGACGACTCGAGCGGCACGAGTCCGGTGCTCACCGCGGAGGTGACTCGCGACGAGCTCATCGCCGAAGCGCTCGACGCGCTCGACTGGCGCGAAGACGACGCGGGCCGGCGCTCCGGCCTTCGTCGGTTCAAACGCCGGCATCTCCTTCGGATCGGGACGCGCGACGTGCTCGGCTTCGCGGAGCTCGACGCCGCGGGGCGCGAGTTGTCGAGCTTGGCCGACGCGTGTGTCGAAGGCGCGCTGCGTTCGCTCGAGTCGACGTTGCCGTTCGCGGTGATCGGCTTGGGCCGGCTCGGCGGCGCCGAACTCTCCTACGCGTCCGACATCGACGTGATCTTCGTGTACGAAGGCGCGACCGCGCACGACTTCGCGACCGCGGAACGCACGGCGACCCGGCTCGTCGCCGCGATCGGCGAGAACACTGCGGAAGGACGAACGTTCCGCGTCGACACGCGACTGCGCCCCGAGGGCAACCAGGGTCCGCTCGCGCGTTCGCTCGCGGGCTACGAGAGCTACTTCTCGCAATGGGCGCAAACCTGGGAGTTCCAAGCGCTCACGAAGGCGCGATTCGTCGCCGGTGACGCCGAGCTCGGTGAACGATTCGTGAGGCTCTCGCAGACGTTCGTGTACCGCGATCCGTTCCCCGAAGCGTGGCGGCGTGACGTGAGGCGCATGAAGGCCCGTATCGAACGCGAGCGCATTCCACCCGGCGAAGATCCGCAGTTCCACTTGAAACTCGGCCGGGGCTCGTTGTCGGACATCGAGTTCACGGTGCAACTCGAGCAACTCGCCTACGGCGGGAGGAGCCCCGAGGTCCGCGCCCCGTCGACCCTGCGAGCGCTCGCCGCCCTCGTGCGGGTCGGCGCGATCACCGCCGAAGACGCCGAGCCCCTCCGGGCGTCGTTCGTGCTCTGCGAACGGGCCCGCAACTACCGGTATCTGCTCACCGGCTCGCCGAGCGACGCGCTGCCGGTCGACGGCGACGAAGCCGAGAAACTGGCCCGGATGCTGGGATATACGCGGCGTCCGCAGCAGTCGCTCCGTGACGATTACCGGCGGGTGACGCGGCGCGCCCGGGCTGTTGTCGAGCAGATCTTCTACGACCGGCGTGACTAACCCGCCAAATCGCGCAATCGGGCGTTAAGAACGCGTAGAGAAGTGTCCACAAAGTGAAATCGTTCTGGTATCAACAACCTGTGCTTGCGACCACGACTGCAGAAGTCATCGCCGGAGCGGGGGCCACGAAGGACGTCGTGATCCTGCATTGGCCCGAGCAGGCGGACCGGACCGACGAGCTCGAGCGCCTCGGGATCCCCCGGCTCCTCCTCGTCGAACCCGATTGCTCGCCGCCCATCAGCACGAGCTGCATCGAGGACTGGCTCCGGTTGCCGGTCGACGACGCCAGTCTCCGCGCCCGGCTCGTCGCCCTCGCGGCGCATGCGCGCCGCCACCCGATGGTGCCGTCGCTCGACGAGCACGGACAGCTCTCGCACCGGGGTGAGACCGTCTTCCTGTCGCTCACCGACCAGCGCATCGCCGAGGTCCTCGTCGAGAACTTCGGCCAGGTCGTGAGCGAGGAGACCCTGCTCGAGCGGGCCCGGCCCGACAACCGCAACGACCAGACGTTGCGCGTGAACGTCTCGAGGCTGCGGCGCCGGGTCGCGCCGATCGGGCTCGCGATCACGTGTGTCCGCGGGCACGGATACCTCATGCAACAAGAGATCGGGCACGGCTTCTCGGTCTGAGTCCGCGATGATCTCCCGGTGACCTGGGACGGCGCCGAGTACCAAGCGCGATTCGACGCACTCGCCGCCCGCGGCGTCGACGTGCACGGCGAGGCCGCGTTCGTGTGCTCGCTCGAACCCCGGCCCGGGTCGGTGCTCGACGCGGGATGTGGCACCGGTCGGGTCGGGATCGAGCTCGCCCGGCGGGGTCTGACGGTCGTGGGCACCGACGTCGACGCGTCGATGCTCGCCGCGGCGCGGCGCGCCGACCCCGGAGTCGAGTGGATCGAGCACGACCTCGCGACGCTCGATCTCGGCCGGCGCTTCGACGCGGTGCTCATGGCCGGCAACGTCCCGCTGTTCACCCCGGCGGGCACGCAGGCCGCGCTCGTCGGCGGCTGCGCTCGGCACGTCGCGCCGACCGGGTGCCTCGTGGCCGGGTTCCAGCTCGGCCGCGGCTACACGCTCGACGACTACGACGGGCACTGCGCGGCGGTGGGCCTCGTGCCGTCCGAACGGTTCGCGACCTGGGATCGCGAACCGTTCGCCGGTGGCGACTACGCGGTCTCGGTGCACCGCCGGGGCTGATTGTCGGCGGCGCCGGGAATGCTGTTGCCCGTCGATCGGTTACGATATATCGTGATCAGTCAAGAGTGTTCTCAGAAAGGAACCAAGATGGAAGACCACAGACATCGCGGAGGCGGCCGAGGCCGTCATGGCGAACGAGAAGGCCGGTGGGGCGGGCCCCGGATGCGCCGGGGCGACATCCGCACGGCCGTGCTCGCCGTGCTCACCGAGGCGCCGGGTCACGGATACGACGTGATGCAGAACCTCGAGGACAAGACGGGCGGCGCGTGGCGCCCGAGCCCCGGTTCGGTGTACCCGACGCTCCAGTTGCTCGAAGACGAGGGCCTTGTGCGCTCGACCGAACGCGACGGCAAGCGCGTGTTCGAGATCACCGATGCCGGACGGGCCGAGTCGGCCGAGCGCATCGAACGGGCCGGCGGCACCCCGTGGGAGCTCGCCGGCAAGAGCCAGCGACGCGGTCGCGAGGTGCGCGACGCGTTCGCCGGGCTGTACCAGGCGTTCAAGCAGGTCGCCACGGTCGGCACACCGGAGCAGGTCGAGCGCGGCCTCGCGATCGTGACCGAGGCCCGCAAGCAGCTCTACCAGATCCTCGCGGCCGACTGACGTTCGAGCCCCCCGTCCCCCCGTCCCCCGAACCCCTCGTCCCCCGTCCCGAAATCACTCCTGTTGAGGGAACGCGTCGCCCAGCGGCGCGTTCCCTCTTCTGATGAGGAAATGGGTTGGGATACGCGAGGCGCGCGGCGGGCTGTGGGATCAGCCGTCGTTGTCGGCGGCAGCGAGGAGCGCGGCGATGTCGATCTTCTTCATGTCGAACATCGCCCGCATGGCGCGCTCGAGGCGTCCGCCGTCGGGATCGCTCAGCAACTTCTGCATGGCCACCGGCGCAACTTGCCAGGACAGGCCGTACTTGTCCTTCAGCCAGCCGCATTGGCTCTCTTCGCCGCCCTCGGAGAGCTTTTCCCAGTAGTAGTCGATCTCCTCCTGGTCCTCGCAGCTGATCAACAGTGAGATCGCCTCGTCGAACTTGAATTCCGGCCCGCCGTTGATCGCGGTGAATTCGTTGCCGTCGAGCACGAAGTCGACGGTGAGCACCGTTCCCGCGGGACGCGGCCCGGCCTCGGAGTAGTGCGACACAAAGGTGATCTTCGAGTTCGGGAACACCGAGCAATAGAACTCGGCGGCCTCCTCGCCCTCGGTGTCGAACCACAGGTTGGTCGTGATCCGGGGCATGGCGGTCCTCCTCTTTCGTGTTCGTCGTTCTCTGTCTACAGACCGTCGCGTCCGGCGAGAATCATCGCGAGCGTTCGTCAGTCGTCACCCGAGAATCGTTCCCACGCGGCCTGCTTGCTCACGCCGAGAATCTCGCCGATCAGGGGCGGCCACCGAATCGGTCGTCTCGCGCCCTCAACCAGGGAGTTCGACCACGATTGGGTGAGACGATCGGGCGTCCCGGATGCTCTAGGAGATCAGTGACGGAGCTCGAATCGGGCGAGGTGGAACTGCGGTCGGACGGCTCGTCGTTCGACGCGTTCGTCGAGGCGCAGGGCCCGCGGTTGCGACGGGCGCTCGTCGCCGCGAACGGCGTGCAGATCGGCAACGACGCGTGCGCCGACGCGTTGGCCTGGGCCTGGGAGCACCGCTCGAACGTCATGGCGATGGAGCATCCCGTCGCGTACTTGTATCGAGTCGGTCAGTCGGCCGCGCGCCGGCATCGCCGGTGGCGCCAAGAGTTGGACTTCCCGCCGGAAGAACGCGTGGCGGAATCCGCGCCCGGCGCGCCTGGGCTCGACGAGGCACTGCAGCGATTGAACCGGCAGCAACGGACGGTCGTGATCCTGGTGCACGCACACGGCTGGTCGTACGACGAGGTCGCCGAGTCGCTGGGACTTTCCCCCGCGAGCGTGCGAAATCACCTGCACCGCGCGATGAAGCGACTGCGACAAGAGATGGAGAGATCGTGAGCGTCGAACTCGAGCAACGGCTCCGTGCGTACGGCACGACGATCGACGCCGCGACGGCTTCCGACCTCGTCGCGCGCGACGCGCCGGTCGTCGAGACCAGTCTCGAGCAGGTCGACTACCGACCGCGCCGGATCGTGAAGCTCGTCGCCGCAGTGGTGCTCGCCGGTGCCGTCGCCGGCGGGGTGCTCGCAGTCGTGCATCGCCAACACGCGGCGGTGACCGCACCGCCCTCGACGTCGACGACGCGACCCGGAGTCAAAGACTGCACCGCGCCCGCGCTCACCCTGAACCAGCGCATCGCCTGCCGCAGGAGAAACCACCCCTACGTGCCGCACTACAGCAACGTCGGTTCGGGCACCGACGGCCTGCCCACCCCGGCCCAGCAGGCCGCCCTCGCGCGGGAGAAGACGCAGTACGACCCCGCGGAGGTGCAGCTCCTGTTGAATCAGGCCAAGGCCAACGGCAACGTCCCCACCGACCAGGCGTTGGTCTCGGCGCTCGAGTTCCGCAACGCGTGCCGGCAGCTGCTCGTCGCGGCAACTGTGGCCGACTCGCTACCGCGCGACCGGATCGCGGCGGTTGTCGATCCGATCATGGAGCCGGAGGTCGCCCGCCTCACCGCGCGCACCACGGCCGGATCGACCAGCAATCAACTCTTCGAGCAGGACACGAAGGAGATCATCGCGGGTCACGCCGGGGCAGTTCGGCACGAGCTCGGGCGACACCTCTGCATCGGCGTGATCGCGCCGCAATTCTGAACCGCGCGGGTCTTGTCAGTGTCCTTCGAGGGCGAGCGTGTAAGAAAGCACGTTGACGGACGCTCTCGTCGCGCCGATGGAGCCGAGCGCGAACTTCACCCGCACGGAGTCGAGGATGGCGAGCTCGTTCGGCGCCCACACGGTCGTGTAGGTCGCGGCCGCTCCCATCGGCGGGAGCTTGATCGGCGTCGGCGCGCTGGGTCCGAGCGCGTTCAAATAGGCCGTGACGTAGACGGCTCGCTTCTGCGTGGCCGCGGGGGTGAGGTGGAGGTAGGCGGCCATTTGCTTCAGGCGCTTGTTCTCCGCGTTGGTCCACGAGACCGTCACCGACCGCCGGGGAACGACTCCGGAGAGAGCGAGCGTTTGTGAGTAGACGCCGCTGCCGACCCCGACGGTGGCACAGTGGTCGGTGGTGCACGAAACGCCGTCGAGCGAGCTGACGTTCTGTGGGCCCGACGAGTTCGGGCTCGGTGTGATGGCCCAGGTCGACCCGTTCCAGGTCTCCACCAACGTCCGCAGGATCTCACTGTGCGAGCTGTACTCCGCGGCGGTACCGACCGCGACGCAACTCGTCGCGCTCGGGCACGACACCGCGGCCAAGGCACTGACGTAGAACCGAGTTGTGTAATTCGGGCTGTGCATGATCGACCAACGAGTGCCGTTCCACGTCTCGACCAGCGTTACCCCCGGTGCGGCTCCGCCCACCGCGAAGCAGCTCGTCACGCTCGAGCACGACACCGCCGTGAGGAACGGGTTGAAGTCGGATCCGTGCGTAGGACTCGGCGTGATCGCCCAACGTTGCCCGTTCCAGTTCTCGATCAGCCGCAACGTGATCGAGTTGGGGAGCGTGACACTCCCGACGGCATCGCAGTAGGTAGGCGTCGGGCACGACACGCCCGTCAGCAGGCTGTGCGATCCGAGGGGCTGGTCGTGGACGTGCATGACCGACCAGTGCGTTCCGTCCCAGGTCTCCCCCAGCCCCGAGGTGGTGGGGCCGTCACTCGTCTCACCGACCGCGACGCAACGCATGGCGCTCGGACACGACACGCTGAGGAGGTCGCCTTGAATCTCGGCGCGCGGGCTCGGCGTGCGGGACCAGTCCGTTCCGTTCCAGGTCTCGACGAGCGGTTGGCCGTTGTGACCGTCGAAATAGGTGCCGACCGCGACGCAATGCGTTGCCGAGACGCACGACACCGAGTTGAGCGAAGCCGAGCTCCCGACGTAGGGGCGCGGCGCGACGGTCCAGACGTTGTGGCTCCACGTCTCGGCCAGCGCGTAACGACCGTCGCTGCCGACGGCGACACAACGCGACGAGGTCGGACACGAGACGCCCGCCAGGGAGGCTTGCACCGTCGAGGTCGGCGTCGGCGTGATCGACCACGTGGGTGGCGACGCGGTCTCCGAGCCCGCCGCGAACGCCGGCGCCGGAGTCACCACCAGCGACGCGGCCGACACCACGACGAGAGCTGCACGACCCGTGACCCGCAGTGGAAGTCTCACTTCCGGCCGCCCTTCTGCGCTGCTGCCCGCGTCGCGCCGAACTCACGTTACGCCCGCGTCACATGCCGGGTGGACCGGCGTCGACCACATCGAGCGACAGGTCCAACGGATCGAAATAGATGAGCCCCTCCATCCACCACGTCGCGCCCGCCTCTGCGAGGCCGGCCAGGTCGACGTTCTTGGGTTCGGGGTCGGGCCACGCCGAGCTGGCATTGCCGCGGACCGCGACGTCGAACGGCGCGTCCGCGTCGGCGTGGAGGCCTGCGCCGCGGAGCTCCTCGAGAAGAGCAGCCACTTCTTCTGCAGCCGCCTCGTGGTCTTCGGGGTTGTAGTAGATGCCATCGGCCCTCACCGCGCGCGCGACAACGCCGGGACTCGCATTCGAGGCGGCCATCCAGACGGGTATGCGGTGCGGCTCGGGACCGGCGGTCTGGATCTCGACGTCGTAGTGAGGTCCGTGATGGCTGAGCGCCGACCCCGACCACATCGCCCGGACGACCTCGAGCCCTTCGTCGAGCATCGCCTTGCGCTCGGCCATCTTTGCGGCCTCGCCGAAACGTGTGAAGTCGCCGGTTTCGTCGGCGCCCAGACCCGCGCCGAACACGAGGCGTCCACCGGACAAGCGGCTGACGGTCGATGCCTGCCGCGCTACGACCCACGGCCTTCGCCGCGGCAACGGCGTGACCATCGGTCCGATCAGGATCGACTGCGTCGCACTCGCGATGGCGCCCAACGTGGTCCACGTGTCGACGATCGGAGGGAACTCCGTGACGACGTGGTCCCACAAGAACACACCGTCCCACCCTGCGGCCTCGGCGCGCACCGCAAGGTCAACCAGCGCGCTCGGATCGCCCAACGGCCCCATCGGCGGGAGGTAGACGCCATAACGAAGCGCGGTTCGACTCACTCGCCTCTCCTGCCGCTCGGCGCAAGACGGCGCATTGCAGGCACTCTCTGCCATATCCCTGACACCTTGTGTCAGTGATGCTCGATAAAGTTCGGGCGTGCGAGCCGATCGCTTGCTTCGCTTGGCGCTGCTGCTCCAAGCGCGCGGCCGCTTGACGGCACAGGCCCTCGCCGACGAGCTCGAAGTCTCCGTTCGCACGGTGTACCGAGACCTCGAATCGCTCAGTGGCGTCGGCATTCCGGTGTGGACCGAGTCCGGACCCGGCGGGGGCTGTCAGCTCGTCGACGGCTATCGAACCCCCTTCGGCGGACTGAGCCGCGACGAAGCCGCGTCGCTCCTCGCGCTCGGCGTCCCCGGGCCGCTTCGTGACCTCGGTCTCGGACCCTCGTTGCAGTCCGCGCAACGACGAATCGGCGCATCGAGTGGAGTCTCGGACGCAGCACGAACGGTTCACCTCGACATGCCGAACTGGTTCCGGCGGGCCGAAGAGACACCGCAACTGCCGGTCATCGCCGAGAGCATCCGCGATCGCCGCCGCATCGACCTGACCTACACCTCCCCGTCGAGATCGAAAGCGCACGCGCACCTCGCGCCGCTCGGCATCGTCAACAAAGCCGGCGTGTGGTACCTCGTCGCCGACGCGTCGGGCCGGACGCGTGTCTTTCGCGTCGCGCGCGTCCGCTCCGTCCGAGTCTGCGAGGACACGTTCACCCGCCCGGCAGATTTCGATCTCGCGGCATTCTGGGAAGCGTGGTCCGCCGACTTCGAAGCCACCCGGCCGCGGCTCCGCGTCGTCGTACGAGCATCGCCCGAAGCAGTCGACGTCATGCCCGAAGTCTTCGGCGACGCAGTGCACGAGGCGATCGGCAACGCCTCCGCTCCCGACGAGCAAGGTTGGCGCGAGCTCGTCCTCACCTTCGAGCACGAGGCCGCCGCCGCCCACCGGCTGGCCGGGTTCGGCGGCAGCATCGAAGTACGCGCACCGAGCTCTGTGCGTGCGCGCCTCGTCGAGACCGCGACCGCAACGCTCACCCGATATTCGGTTCACTGATCCCCGACGGCCCCGTAGCGGCGCTCTCGTAGCGAAATGCCGTCCGGCCCGGCCAACGGAATCTCGGTGTTCCTCACCCCCTGCCATGATCGTGTCGACCGGGAGGGACCGTGCAACAGCATCATCGAGACGCCATCGAGCGTTGGGCCAAGGCCGCCGCCGACGACGACGAGGTGCTCGCCGTGGTGGTGGCCGGTTCGCTGACCAAGGGGTACGGCCTCGCCAACAGCGACGTCGACGGTTTCGTCATCGTCACCGACGAGGCGTTCGCCCGTCGCCGAGCCGGCGGCGAGCTCACCTTCTTCTCCACCGAGCTCTGCGACTACGAGGGTGGCTACGTCGATGCCAAGTACGTCGACCGCGCCTTCCTCGAAGCCGTGGTGGAGCGAGGCAGCGAGCCGGCCCGATCGGCGTTTCTAGGGGCGATCATGGCCTGGTCGACCGACCCGTCGATCGATGCGCTGGTGCACGCGGCGGCCACCTATCCCAGGGCCGGCGTCGAACAGCGCATGGCCCGTTTCCTCGCGCAGGCCCAGGCCGCCCAGTGGTACGTGGGCGAGGCGGCCAAGCGCGACGACCCGTACCTCGCCGGGTGGGCGGCGAGCCGGCTGGCGCTGTTCGCCTGCCGCCTGGTGCTGGCCCACAACCGAGTGCTGTACCCGTACCACAAGTGGCTGCTGCGCACCGTCGCCGAGGCGCCCGACCGTCCCCACGACTTCGTCGACCTGGTGCGCGCCCTGGCGATCGAGCGGACCCCGGCCGCCGCCGAGGCGGTCGTGGTGTCACTGCTCCTGTTCCGGGAGTGGCCGCAGGCCCCGGCCGGTTGGTCGACCCAGTTCATGCTGGACAGCGAGTGGAACTGGCTCAACGGTGAGCCGCCGATCGACGATCTCTGACCGCCCCACGGCTGGTGAGGATCGACACGGTCGTGCGCGTCGATAGTGGTGCGCCACGCGCCCTCACCAACCGCGGCGGACTGCCGAGTGGAGTCGACGACATCGGTGAACTGCACCGACGCGAACTGCCGCGCGAATGCCTAAATGTCGTAATAGAGGTAGAACTCCCACGGGTGCGGACGGAGCTGCACCTGGTCGATCTCCCGCTCCTTCTTGTACGTGACCCACGTGTCGATCACGTCGGGAGTGAACACGTCGCCCTTGAGCA
>Ga0265338_10000993_pt1 | contig 47820 bp, 48 predicted proteins | sample 42126metaG_FD_193579 | JGI IMG/M metagenome (GOLD analysis project Ga0265338, IMG submission 193579) | Rhizosphere microbial communities from Carex aquatilis grown in University of Washington, Seatle, WA, United States - 4-21-26 metaG | ecosystem: Host-associated > Plants > Roots > Rhizosphere...
ACTACCTGGGGAGACCAGACGCTATACTCGTGGGCAGCTCTAACAAGAGTTCCCAAAGCAAAGTCAGCTGGCTCTCCTCTTTTAGTGTAAACCCGAAGGTTTACAAGGGGATGATACAAGCAAAACGGCTAGGCTTGGACCAAGTTGGGCTCGTTAGGCCTGAGTCTTGGGTCCAGAAACCTGCTTCAAAACCGTTGAGGAGAAAGTCGAAGTAGTCTCACATTTGCTAGCAAATCGTTCCTCGGCCAACGTGATTAAATGTTCCACGAGCTCAACCGATGAGACACCGGCCTTGCGCCAGTTATGGTGGTACAGGCTTCCCGGGAGAGTATTGATCTCATTCATATAAACCTGGTTATCGTCGTTATCAATCAGGAAATCAACTCGCGCAATACCCGAGGCTCCAATGGCTTTATAGGTTGCCTGACCTAATTCGTTGACACGTTTAGCAACGGCAGTCGGTAATGGCGCCGGGATATGGCTAAACTGGCTGTTCACACTCCCACCTTTTTTGCCGCCTTTGAGATACTTTTCTTCAAAAGTGAAGAAACCAGCCAACGGTTGTTCAATCAGTGCCAAGGTCAACTCGTCGTTACCCATGATCGGTAGCGTGATCTCGGTGAGGTTCTTAACACCCTGTTCGATAATTACTTTGGTGTCGTAGTGCAAGGCTACCTCGATGGCATCGACGAGTTGACCTTTTCGCTCAACCTTCGTAATCGCGATACTTGAGCCCAAGTGCACTGGCTTTACAAACAAGGGGTACTGCAGAGTTTCGACTTGTTTAATGATGGTTGCTGCGTTTTTGGCATAGTCACTAGCATTAAACCAGATGTAAGGCACACTGGGTACGTTGGCAGTAGCGGCCACTTGCTTTGCCAAAACTTTATCCATGGCTATAACGGAGGCATCAATGTCGCAACCCACAAAAGGCACATTAGCTAAGCGTAATAAGCCCATTAAACTGCCATCTTCACCGTAAGTGCCATGGAGGGCCGGGAAGACTAAATCAATCTTAACTCGGCGTGATTTCAAGCCAGGCCAAACGATTTCGAGGCCGTTGCCAATACCAAGATCAATCGGTTTAAGTTTTATCAGTTTGGATTCAAAATTAGGCTGCTGGAAGTAACCTAAATCCATGAAAGCAGGGCTGGAATACCAAACACCCGTTTTCGCAATGTAAATCGGCCAAATATCATATTGGCCGGTTGTTTCTAGGGCTTCAATAATCGGAATGTGACTAGTGATGATCGATACGTCGTGCTCGGGGCTTTTACCGCCAAAAATGACGGCGATAGACTTCTTCATAACCCCATTATACGCAAAGTTACGAGTATTGATCAGGCCAATCGTTCTGCAGCAGCACCACATCGTCCGCTACTGTCAGGTTCGGCAAAGCCCTAAAGGCCTGTGGGCCAGTACTAAACCAACGCAATCGACCCGTAAAGTTATGTTCTGCTAGGCCCTTTGCGATCATCTCTGTAACTGAGCTGCGAATCAGTATCACCTGCTCGATATTGGCCGCCGCCAACCATGCTCCAATTTGCCGGTGAACCGCATCGGAGCTGGTACCCATCTCAACCAGACCAGGAGTCACATAAAAGTGCTCGTGAGCTGGCATTGTCTTAAGCAGCTCGATGGCTGCCTTAACTCCATCAGGATTGCCGTTGTAGCTATCGTCAATGTAGGTAACGTCGCCGCGCCGCGACGGCTCTAGTCGGTGTTCAAATGGTGTGGTTTTAGCGATCCCGGTAATAACTTGCGCCGGCGTCAACCCGAGTTCTAGGGCGATAGTTGCGGCTGCGGCGATCGGACCAAGATTGTGAGTGCCCAATAGCTTCGTATGAGCAGCGTAGTGATTGCCAAGGAGCTTGACAGAAAAGCTGGTGCCATCGGCCGCGACTTTAACATGATTGATCGTAACACTACCGCAGCCAGCCGTTGAGTAAGCAATATGCGTCCGGCTGGCGGTCTGCCCGGAAAGATCATTGTCGGCATTAACGTAAACCGGCTTAGTGCCAAGATAGTCGGCCAGTTCGAAGATCGTTGCAGTAGTGCGCTCGATTGAGCCGAACCGCTCCAAGTGAGCTTCGTTAACACCGGTGATGATTCCAAGATCGGGCAATGTCATACTGGCCAAACGCTTAACGTCGCCAGGATAGTATTCTCCTAGTTCAAAAATCAGCACTTCTTCGAGGCCAGTTAGAGAGCTAACAAATCTGCCGATGCCGAGTGGCGTGTTGTAGTTATGTTCGGCGGCGGCCGTACGTTGCCCCTCATTCAAGATGGTGTACAAGATCTGCCGCATCGAAGTTTTCCCAAAACTGCCCGCAATCGCAATCTTGGTGGCTGGGTGCTTCTGTAAATACGTGATTGTTTGGGCGATCACCCGTCGTTCGTAATATTTTTGGCCCAAACCTAAGGCCCAAACCGGTATTACGATTAAAATTGCGAGTAAGTAAGGGGTGAGGATGAAGCCGATTATGATTGCTGTTATCAGTATCATTCGATTCTGGTGGTAGATTAATAGGCTCAGCGATAACCAGTAGCTGACGGCTAAAATCCATCCGACCGCTATGAGCACTCGAGCCTTGATGGTTTTATCGAGATGGGAACGTTGCTCAAGTTGACTGAAATCGTGAGTGCGGCGATACCATTTCCAATAATGAGTGGGTTCGTATTCGCACGATTGCAGCATATATACCAACGCCCGGATATAGCGCGGTCGGTAATGCGACAGGATTGGTTTCATCGGATGTATTCCATGGCGTCAATTACCTGATTGGTAGCTTGCTGGTGCACAAAGTGACCGGTTTCAGGGATAACGATAAGCTTCGATCCGGCAATTAATTGGCTTAGTTGCTCGCCGTCAGCCACGGGCGTCTGATCATCATCGGCGCCCCAAATAATCAGAGTAGGGTACTTGAGCTTTTGTGCCCATGAAGTTAAATCCTCGCTGATTACTGCCAGATAGATCGATCTCAGATGCTGGCTGGTTAAGTAGTCGCTCTTAGCCGAGCGGTAAAGAGCGCTTCTTAGCCGATCGCGCCAAAAATACAATGGCGGTACCAGCGTCACTAGTTTGCCGACTTTAGCTACGGCCGTATAGGCATAGTTACGCGCCGTTTTACGCTGAGCCAGCCCGGCCGCAGCGATGAGAATGAGGGCTTTGGGTTGAAGTTGGCCGCCACCGCAACCCTTTATAGCAATGCGTCCACCAAAAGAATGCCCCAAAAGCACATAGTCTGTCAGCTTTAGCTTAGTTATAAAGGCGGCTACAAAGCTAATGTAATCATCAAGCACCCAACTTTCTGGCGGAATTTCAGTCTGGCCAAAGCCGGGCAGATCGAGCCTAATTACACGCTTAGATTTGCTCAAGTGATCAGCTAGACTATCGAAACTATGCAATGAGTCTAGCCAACCATGAAGCATAAAGATAACCTGACCGGTGCCATCATCGGTATATTCGGTCGCGATGTTATTAACAATAACTTTCATAGATTGGCGCCCCGGGAGGGATTCGAACCCCCGACCATTGGCTTAGAAGTCCACTGCTCTATCCAGCTGAGCTACCGGGGCCTAGTTGTTGGTTTTGGCGTCTAAACGAAATTCCATACCAATCCGCCTGAGGCGGATGTTTGGGATTTCGACGGTGAGGCTTTGGGTGCAAACTGGTGTAATTGTCCTTAGACAATTACTTAAGTTGAATCCCAAAACGAACTTGGAGCGGGCAGCGGGGATCGAACCCGCGTCTCCAGCTTGGAAGGCTAGCATAATAGCCACTATACGATGCCCGCGTATGTTTATTGTAAGGTATCGGTCTGCTCTCTGGCGATGGCCGCCTCGTGAATCTCATGATAGATCTTTTCGACTAATTCCGGTGGTACATCAAGGGCTTTAGCTTGAGCTTCGAGCCTTCGTAATAGTGCCTCAAACCGACCAGTATCGCGAAAAGGCAATCCTTTCGAGCGTTTGTATCCACCAACCTGATCGATCACTACCAGCCGCTCACCTAATAACTTGATGATACGGCTATCGATGTCGTCGAGTTGTTTCCTGAAATCTTCTAGATCCATAGTTCTGAGGTCCCTACGAAATTCCAAACCAATTCGCCTGAGGCGGATGTTTGGGATTTCGATAGTGAGGCTTTGGGTGCAAACTTGAGTGATCGCACCTTTGCGATCATGGAAGTTGAAGCCCAAAACGAGCTGGTCGGGGTGAAAGGACTTGAACCTTCGGCCTCCGCGTCCCAAACGCGGCGCGCTACCAACTGCGCCACACCCCGGTGTCCAAACCGTACTTCAGTTTGCAAGCTGCGACAAGTCGCAGCTTTTCAACTTACACACGGTTTCTCCTTACAAAACTTCAAACGCACCAGGTGGCTTGGTTTGAAGTTTTGGATCTGATCAATGTGACCAAGGAACTGACATATTATACAAGATAATTGCTTTTGATTCAATCCTCTAATCTGTTAATGTAAACTCGGCCCCAATCGACTTTAACTTATCAAACAAATTTTCATAACCGCGCAACAGATGGCCCAGGCCGGTGATTTCGGAGGTGCCGGTGGCCACCATCGCTGCAATCACATGGGCCATGCCGGCGCGCAGATCAGGGATTTCGATGGTGGTGGCGTGAAGCGGCGTTGGCCCGGTGATGGTGGCTGAATGCATGAACCCTTTGCCTTTGTAGCGGCAGGGGAGGTGACCAAGGCAGTCGGTCGACACTTTAATGTCGGCGCCCATGCGCACCAGCGTATCGATATAGCCAAAGCGCGACTCGTGTACGGTCTCATGCACGGTCGATGTACCGCGGGACTGGGTCAGCAGTACCACCATCGGTTGCTGCCAATCGGTGGCAAAACCGGGGTGCGGGTCGGTTTCGATTTCAACGCCCTTTAGTTGACCACCGTTGCGCTTAAAACGGATGGCGTCGCCTTCGATGATGTAGTCGGCCCCGATACGGCGCAGGGTGTTTAGGAACGTAATCATATCGTCTTGGCGCCCGCCGTGCACCAGCACGTTGCCATCGGTGGCAATCGCGGCGAGTCCGAACGAAGCTACCTCAAGCGGGTCGGGCATCACGCTGTAGTTGACGCCGCGCAGCTTCTTTACGCCATCAATTATCAACATTCGGTTGGCGCGGAACTCGATGATGGCGCCCATTTGCTGCAACATTTTAATCAGGTCGACGATCTGAGGTTCGACTGCGGCTCCAGTTATCGTTGTACGCCGGGTGGCCAGGACACTAGCTAGCAAAGCATTTTCGGTTGCGCCGACGCTAGGATAGGGTAGGTCGATGGTAATGCCTTTAAGTCCTGATGCTTTGGCGATATAGCGTCCATTGTGCTCCACAATCGCAGCTCCCATGCGCCGCAGCAAATCCAAGTGAAAGTCGACCGGCCGCGGTCCAATCTTATCGCCTGTGACTATCGGGACATCGGCGCTGCCAACGCGGTGGAGCAGTGGCGCCAATGCCAGTACGCTTAAACGGTTGGGGATGGTCGGCTTGGGTATGGCTGCGGCGTGCAACTGATCGGCTTTAATACGCACACTATGGTCACCGAATTTGACCTGGCCGCCGACAGCCTGAATAATCTCACCGGCCACGATCACGTCGTCGATCATCGGACAGTTATTTATTATCACCTCATCGTCAGTTAACAGCGCCGCCATCATGAGCTTGGTAACAGCGTTTTTGGCTCCGCTAACGGTTACTTCACCATGCAGCGCTCGGCCGCCAGTAATGGCAAGTTTTGCGGATTGAGCTAACTTAGTTGGCGGCATATCGCTGGTTAGTATAACGGGTTTAAAGCCTGCATGATAGTATTCACCAGCCATCAGGTATTGTCCAGATGAAAAAGCTTAAGTATACTTTAAGCATTAGTAGTGTGGATTTATACAGCTTAGCCGGAAGGTAAAAGTACCGGGTGAAACAGGTAAAACAGCAGGCCCAGGGTAATAGTAGCGGTGTGTCTCGGCGCGCGGCTGCTCTTCGGTCCTTGCCGAACGGCGTCAAGTTGGTCCATTCTCGGAGCGTCGGACGACTCGATCAACATCTGTCGAATAAATTATCGTGGTATCGCCGCTGGCACGAGTCTCACTACCACAAAGTAGTTCATTACGGTGCAGTTGCCGTCTATAGTGTCGCTATCGGCATCATTTTGTCTTCATCCCACTTTGCCCATGCCAGCGGCGGCAGCTGGACGCAGACGGATTGGAGCGGGGGAGTCGGCACAAGTACGACCAATCAATACTCTGCTGCCACCAATGTTGATACTACCGTTAGCGGTCAGGCCTCACTGGCGAGTACTGCCGGGTGGGCTTCAACCTATGCGGCCTGGAGTAAACGCCAAGCGGTGACCATTACCAACTCGGGTTCTGCCCAAACTGATTACCAAGTAAGATTGAGCATAAGTTATGCCTCTGCTATGAATGCTGATTTCTCGGACATCCGCTTCACCAATAATGCCGGTACAGCGCTACCGTATTGGGTGCAAACCGAGACCAACAGCACGTCGGCCACGGTTTGGGTCAAAGTTGACTCGTTGGCGGCCAGTACCACGACGAACATCTATATGTATTATGGCGACTCCGCGGCCACATCGGCTTCTAATGGCAACAATGTCTTTTTACTATTCGACGATTTTAACACCGGTTCAACGCTCGACAACACTAAGTGGTCGGTGTTTACGCCTACCAATTTATACACCATTACCGGTGGTCAGTTAGTGTTCGGCCCGGGCAATTCTGCCTGGAACCAAGCTATTTACAGTACGGCGGCATTTGCTCGTTCCGACTTGTCGTTTGAGATGGACTATAAGTGGAATACCAACCCGGCCGGGCAATATAGCGCTTTAATGATGGGTTGGGATACCGCTGCCGGCAGCTCATACACTAACTTGGTCTATGGTTATTACAACCAAGGCAACTGTACCTCGCCGTGCCCCGTCCTTGTGTACGAAAATGGCGGCCTTGTAACGGGCTCTGGCGGCGGCAGCTGGGTACCCGGCACGCAGTACGAAACCCGTATTCGTATGCGCGCCAGCGGTGGGGCTTACTATGACCAAAGTACCGATGCCGGTAACACTTGGATTAATTCATATAACGATACCAACTCGGTTGCCACTAACTTGCACCCCGGTTGGGCTTTCTATAACGGCAGCCATAACGTCGATAACGCCCGCGTCCGTAAATGGATGGCTACTGAACCAACGGCTAGCTTTGGCAGCGAGCAGCAAGATATCGCGTCCTCGGGCACGCTAACATCGGCGATCTACGATAGCGGGGTCGCGGAGAATTGGGGCAATTTGACGTTCAACGCTACGGTGCCAGCTGGCACGTCTTTGAGCATTAAGGTTCGTACCGGCAACCAATCCAACTTGTCCGATGCCACTACCTTCGCCAGTTGTGGCGCTCTCAGTTCTGGCAGCGACATGACGTCGAGCTGCGTGCCCGATAAAAGCCGTTATGCCCAATATCAAGTTACCTACACCGGACCGGGTTCGGCAACGGCTATCTTGCAGGACTTAACACTTAACTTTGCCGCCTCCGATATTATTGCTCCGCCCACCAACGCCTCGGGACTGGCCATGTTCCGTAGCAACGGGGGAGCTAGTGTGGCGTCGAACGGTTGGGATACTGGCAATCCTTACTTTACCTGGACAGCTGGGGCTGATGATGCTGGAGGCTCAGGCATTGCCGGCTATTGTCTCTATCTTGGTCAGGACTCCACCGGTAATCCGGTTACTACCAAAGGTGATTTAGGCACCAGCCCGCTCAACACCGGCGGGGCTTGTCAGTTTGCCGTCAGTGGGACTAACCTCGATACTTCACTTAGCGGCTATATTGCTACGGCTTTAACGTCATCTACTAGCCCGTACTACTTCAACATCAAGGCCATCGACAACGCCGGCAACGTCTATGCCGGTTCGAGCGCTCAGTTCCAATTTAAATATGATAATGTGCCGCCCAGCAACCCGTCCTTTATTAGCGCTCCATCGGAGTTTGTGTCGAGCAAGCAAGTGACTCTCATCTGGCCGACCACGGGGGCCGACGCCCCGGCCGACGACAACTCTGGCTTGGCCGGGCTGCAATATCGCATTGGCTCTAGCGGTACTTGGTATGGTGCCAATCATAACGGCGCTCAGGACGCCACCGACCTGTTGACCAACAATGGGTCCTACACCACCGTTTCCAGCCCCGACTTTAGTAATCTGGTCGAAGGTAACAACCTAATTTACTTTAGAACCTGGGACAATGCTGGCAATATCTCACCGGCCTACGTTACTACCGTTATTAAAATAAACACTGCCTCGCCGTCGAGCCCGCAGAATGTTACCGCTACACCTTCAACCAACACCACTAACTCATTCGCGTTTTCGTGGTTGGCGCCGGCAAGCTATACGGGCTCAGCATCGAATATTACTTATTGCTATACGGTTAACGTTATTCCCAACAGCAGCAACTGTAACTATACTGCTGCCGGCCAAACCAGCCTTGATGCCGGCGCCTATGCCACTGAACCCGGGGACAACACTTTTTACGTGGTCGCCAAAGATGAAGCCGGCAACATTAATTATGCCACCGACAACAGTACCACCTTTACGGCTAACACCCCGGCTCCGGGTATCCCACTCGACATCGACATTGCTGACATTAGTGTAAAAGCTACCAGCACCTGGAAGTTGGCCTTGTCGTGGGAGCCACCGACCGATATTGGTTCCGGCGTGTCTACCTACAAAGTCTTCCGCTCGACCAACGGTACTTCATATACCGACATTGCCTCAACCGCCGGCGCCAGTTATGTTGATACGGGTCTTAGCCAAGTGTTGTATTACTACAAGGTTCAAGCCTGCGACAGCGCTAATAATTGCGGCGGCTTCACTACTCCTGTCAGCTTTTTACCGACTGGCAAATTTACTAGCCCCGCCAATCTTATATCTGGCCCTAGTGTGAACGCCACCACGCGGACGGCTGCCATTACCTGGACTACCGATCGTGCTAGCGACAGCAGCGTCGAGTTTGGTACCAGCCCAGGTCAATATTTTTCCACCGAGGCGGCTAATGCCAGCCAGGTTACCAGCCACAGCGTCACGCTCAATAACTTAAATGCTGGCACGACCTATTATTACCGGGCGCAGTGGACCGATACCGACGGCAATGTTGGCACCTCTGACGAACAATCCTTCACCACCCTGCCGGCGCCAACGGTTAGCAATGTTTCGACCGGCAACATCAACCTAGCTACCGCTACCATCCAGTTTACCTCTAACTACGCCACGGCCGTGCAGTTGCAGTATGGCGGCGGTGTACTTTCGAGCAGCAAGGTGCTTAATACTTCGACGGCTACCTCCACCTATAGTATTCCGCTCAGCGGCCTTAACCCTGGGACGGTTTATACTTTTAAACTAAACCCCTATGACACCAGCGGCAATATTTACGACAATCCAACGGCGTTTAGCTTTACCACCCCGCCGCAACCCCAAATCACCAACGTCCAGTTCCAGCCGGTACCAGGTGCTCTGACCGGTTCCGAACAGATGACTTGGACTACCAACGTACCGGCCACCTCCGAAATAACCTACGGGCTGGCAGGCGGCGCCACTCAGAATCAGCTCGACACCAACTTGATGACATCTCACTCTATGACCATCGATAACTTGGCCTACTCCACCCAATATTCAGTTACGGCTATCTCAATAGACGGGCTTGGCAATACTGCTACTTCGGACTTGCAAGTGTTCAAATCCGGTACCGACACCCGTCCGCCCAAGGTTAGCGATCTCACCACTCAGCCCAGCATTGTCGGTAATGGCTCGGGTGCCAAAGGCCAGCTCATAGTCTCCTGGAAGACCGACAAAGCCGGTACGTCGCAAGTGGCCTACGGACAGGGCTCCAGCGGTGATTACTCAACCAAGACGGCTGAGGACACGGCGCTGGTGACTAACCATGTGGTGGTAGTATCGGGACTGGCCACATCTGAGGTCTATCACGTCCAGGTACTGTCCAAAGATGCCGAAGGAGTGCAGGGCGTCTCCGGCGACCAAACTACCATTATTGGCCAAGCTTCTGACAACGCTCTTAGTATCGTCTTTAACGCCCTGCAGAGCATTTTTGGACTATGAGTCGATCCGAGCAGCCTTTACCAATTCATCGCCGCATCACTAAGTCTGCATCGAGGATCAAGCACATCCATGCTGCCAGTGTCGGTCGCCTCGATCAGCGCCTGTCGGATAAATTATCTTGGTATCGGCGTTGGCATGAGTCCAAGTATCATAAGTATGTTCATTATGGTGCCGTCGCGGTCTACAGCATTGGTATCGGGCTGCTTTTGTCGCTGTCCCACTTTGCGCACGCCAGCGGCGGCAGCTGGACCCAGAGTGATTGGAGCGGGGGAGTCGGTAGTAGTACGACAAATCAGTATTCGGCCGGCACGAATGTGGTTACTGCCACGGCTAATCATATAACCTTAGCTACCACATCCAACTTGTTCACCAACAGCAATTATCCGACTGACCTTTCCGGCTGGAACACAGGCATGGCGCCGAATTTGATCACAGGCTTACAAATTTGGCTAAAAGCTGACTCAATTGCCCAGAGTAACGGCACAACTGTTAACACTTGGAATGATTCGAGCGGCAACGGCAACAATGCCTCCGCCGTTAATGCCGGAACCTTAAACACTACGGGGATTAACGGTTTCCCAGCGGTGACATTGAATGGATCTAACAACTATTACACCATTTCCCCCAGTACTACCATTGCCATGAACAACATGACGGCTTTTGCCGTCCAAAAACCGGGTAGCAATACCACTTACGGCATGTTGATGAGCAGTAGCGGGGCTGATGACGAGGAATTTGACATTAACTATCCCAGCAACGGGTTAATTGGCACCTATCTGGGTAAGAACGTTGGCAGCGGTTATAGTTTTACCGTTGGTACGCCGCTCATTTCGTCGTTTGTATCGTCGGCATCGACTACGGTTTATGGTAATGGTACCTCTCAGGGTTCAGCCACCCCCGATTCAACGCACCCTGCGTCATTCCATATTGGTAATTACGCTGCCGGTTCAGGCTATTACTACAACGGCTCAACATCCGAGATAATTGTTTACAATACGGCGCTTACAAGTTCACAACGGGCGGCTGTAGAAGATTACTTGTCGAGTAAATATGGCATTGCTGTGAGTTCCGGGGTGGCCGCCAGTCGTAATACCAGCACTACTTACAACGCGACGGCAAGCGCCAAGCTTGTCGCCGCCGACGCCGGCGAATTTAGCCAAAATATCACTACCGGCAGCGGCAAGTACCTGCTTTCCGGCTACGCATATACGACCGGTGCCGCCGTGACGTCATCGGATGCCCAATTGTACTATAACGGCAGTGCCCTAACCACTACCTATACGTCGGTTGGCGGTGGCTGGTACGACTTGTCAGCTGTCGTCACCGGCACCGGCGGTAGTGTGCCCGTTGGCGTCCAGGTTCAATCTGGTAAGACCGTTTATCTCGACGGCATGACCCTGACTAATTACCAATCATCGGCCACGCTAACGTCTAACATCTACGACACCGGGGTGGCCGAAAACTACGGCAACTTAACCTATACCGTTACTACGCCGGCCGGTACCACGGCCAGCGTGAAGGTCCGCGCTGGCAATCAAGCGAACCTATCCGACGCCAGCGCGTTTACCAGCTGCAGCGCGGTTGGCTCCGGTAGCGATATCACCTCGAGTTGCGCTCCGGACAAAAGCCGGTATGTGCAATATCAAGTGGCGCTATCTACCAGCGACGGGTCAGTAACACCCGATTTCCAAAGTGTGACGATTGCTTATACGGCTGCGGATATCACCGCCCCGCCCACCAACGCCTCGGGTCTAGCCATGTATCGCAGCAACGGGGGAGCCAGCGTGGCTAGCAACGGCTGGGATAATCAAAATCCTTACTTCACCTGGACGGCCGGAGCCGATGATGCCGGTGGTTCGGGCATTGCCGGGTATTGTTTATACTTGGGCCAAGATCCGACCGGTAACCCCGTTACCACCAAAGGCGATTTGGGAACCAGCCCATTGAATACCGGTGGCGCCTGTCAATTTGCCGTTACTTCCACTAGCATCGATACCTCGACAAGTGGTTACATCGGGAGCGCCCTAACTTCTTCGTCGAGTCCGTATTATTTTAATGTTAAAGCCATAGATAACGCCGGCAACGTTTATGCGGGGTCGGCCGACCAATACCAGTTTAAGTACGATAATGTCGGGCCGACCAATCCTAGCTTTATAAGCGCCCCGTCGGAGTTCGTGTCGAGTAAGCAAGTGACTCTCACCTGGCCGACAACCGGTGGCGACGCCGCCAGTGACGACAACTCCGGACTGGCTGGCTTGCAATACCGGATTGGTGCCAGCGGCACTTGGTATGGCACCAATCATAACGGCGCCCAGGACGCCAGCGATTTGCTAACCAATAGCGGCTCCTACACCACCATTTCGAGCCCGGACTTCTCTAACTTAGTAGAAGGCAATAACCTGGTTTACTTTAGGACCTGGGACAATGCTGGGAATGTGTCGGCGGCTAATGTAACTACCGTTATAAAGATTAATACATCGTCGCCGTCGAGCCCGCAAAATGTCGCCGCGACACCGTCCACCAATACCACCAACTCGTTTGGGTTCTCGTGGCTGGCGCCGGCTACCTACACCGGTTCAGCTGCAAATATTACTTATTGTTACACCGTTAACGTTCTGCCATCGAGCAGTAATTGCACCTACACCGCTGCCGGCCAAACCAGTCTCGATGCTGGCGCCTATGCCACTGAACCGGGCGATAACACTTTTTATGTTGTGGCAAAGGACGAGGCCGGCAACATCAACTATGCTACCGCCGCCAACACAACCTTTACTGCTAACACTCCCGCGCCCGGAATCCCCATGAATGTCGACATTGCCGACATTAGTGTAAAAACGACCAATAACTGGAAGCTGGCGTTATCGTGGGAGGCTCCCACGAATGTCGGCTCCGGTGTATCTACCTATAAAGTCTTTCGTTCGACCAATGGTACTTCTTATACCGACATCGCTTCAACCGCCGGCACCAGTTACGTCGATTCCAATCTCAGCCAAGTGCTGTATTACTACAAAGTCCAAGCCTGCGACTCGGCCAATAATTGCGGCGGCTTCACCAGTGTTGTGAGCTTTTTGCCGACCGGCAAGTTCACCAGCCCCGCCAACCTGATTTCTGGTCCTACTGCCAGCTCCTCGACCCGAACCGCTAGCGTCACCTGGACCACCGATCGTGCCAGCGATAGTAGCATTGAATATGGTCTTAGTTCTGGTAATTACTTTAATAACGACGTATCCAACAGTAACCAAGTTACCAGCCACACTGTCACCCTCGATAATTTGGCGGCCGGTACTACCTACTATTACCGGGCACAGTGGACCGACGTGGACGGCAATATTGGTACTTCGGGTGAACAAACCTTTACGACGCTGCCATCGCCAACCGTAAGTAACGTCACCGTCAGCAACATTAATCTCCACAGCGCGATCATCCAGTTTACGTCCAATAATGCCACTGCCGTAAAGCTTTACTATGGCCTCGGGGGAGTGTTCTCGGGTACCCAGGTGGTGAACACCTCTACCAGTAGTTCATCGTATACTATCTCGATCAACGGGCTGACCGATGGCAGCAACTATGTCTTTAAGCTTGATCCATTTGACGTCGATAAGAATGAATATCAAAGCACCGAATCCCACGTTCTTACTACGCCGCCTCAGCCCCAAATTACGAACGTCCAATTCCAGCCTGTCACTGGAGCTCTCACCGGCACTGAACAAATGACTTGGACCACTAACGTACCAGCCACGTCAGAAATAACCTACGGGCTGGTTGGTGGCGCTACTCAGAACCAACTCGATACTGCCTTAGTGACTAGCCACAGTATGACCATCGACAATCTAGCGTACTCCTCCCAGTATTCGGTCGTCGCAACTTCTATTGATGCGCTTGGAAATACCGCCACATCGGACGCTCAAATATTCAAATCCGGTACCGACACCCGCCCGCCTAAAATTAGCGACCTGACCGCCCAGCCCAGCATCGTCGGTAATGGTGCGGGCGCTAAGGGCCAGTTGGTCGTCTCATGGAAAACCGACAAAGCCGGTACCTCGCAAGTTGCCTATGGTCAGGGTTCGAGCGGTGATTACTCCACCAAAACCGCCGAAGACGCGTCGCTCGTCACCAATCACGTGGTGGTGGTTTCTGGTCTGGCGACTTCAGAGGTTTACCACTTGCAGGTGGTTTCTAATGACGCCGAGGGCGTTCGGGGTACATCTGGCGACCAAACCACCATTATCGGCCAAGCGTCCGATAACGCTCTAAGCATCGTATTTAACGCCCTACAGAGTATCTTTGGACTATGAGCAGCTTATATATTAAACTTAAGCGTAATAGAGGTGAAGCGTGAAGTCGGACTCATCCCCAAGATCCGTAGCGGTGCGAACCGATGCGAGTTCGGATAAAAAATACGGAAGCCTTATCGACGTTAAGGGAGTTAATAAAACTTTCAACCTAAAAAGCGGTCCCGTTGAGGTTCTGCACGACGTTAATTTTGATATCAAAGATGGCAGTATGGCGATTATCTTTGGCCCGTCTGGCAGCGGCAAATCTACATTGCTCAATGTGTTGTCTGGCCTGGAAGCACCCACCACTGGGACGGTTGAGATTGTTGGCCAGGATCTTTATACCCTCAATGCCGACGGCCGCGCTCACTTTCGGGCCCAGGTTATGGGCATTGTGCACCAAGAGAACTACTGGGTGCAAAGCTTGAGCGTGCTAGAAAACGTGGCGCTGCCGTTGTATCTCACCGGTAGCGACAAAGCTGCGGCCTTTAAGGCAGCCAGGAACAGCCTCACGCTTGTTGGTATGTCCGACTTTACGCACTACCAACCCACGGTGTTATCGGGCGGCCAGCAACAGCGGGTGTCGATGGCTCGGGCCTTGGTAGCGAGCCCCCAACTGATTTTGGCTGACGAACCGACGGGGAATCTTGATTCTAAGAATGGTCAGGTGATTATGGACTTATTGTTGCGGTTTCAGAATGATTTGGGCCGGACAATTGTTTTGGTAACTCACAACATTGAGTATCTACCACTCAGCGATACCCAGCTCTACATCCTAGATGGCAAGGTAACCAATGCGCACCGCGGCCAAAAGATGCCGGTAGAGATCATGAACTCTTTGCAGTCTCAAATTGCGGCCCTAACGAAGATGGAGAAGGGGGCCTAATGGCAGCAGAGCCTCAGCAGAACGCGCACCTACGGTCGGTTATAAAGCCGCAGATTCTGGTTTCGATCGCGATAAAGAACTTGTTAGCCAAGCGGCTCAGAACCTTCCTGACCACTATGGGGATTGTGATTGGAGTCGGCGCGATTGTCTTTTTGGTGTCGTTGGCGCTGGGCCTGCATTCGGTGGTGGATCAACAAGTAATCGGGTCTAGGTCGGTCGATACCATCGACGTTACCACTCCTAACGCCACCACTATATTGCTCGATAGCAAAAATACGCAGAAAATCACGAACTTCCCGCACGTTAAAACGGTGGCTCCGGCTTACATTCTAGCTGGCAAGATCTCATATCAAGGGTCTCAGAGCGACACGGTAGTGTACGGCACCGATAGCCAATACATTAGCTTGAGCGCGCTTAAATTCGTATCGGGTACGAGCACGTTCAAAGGTGCGAACGATGCCATCGTTAATACGTCCTTGTTGAACTTGATCGGCCAGGCTGACCCCAAGTCCGCTATCGGCAAAAAGCTGTCGGTGCAAACCACTATTGACCTAGAGAGTGGTGCCCTCAAAACCGTTACCACCAATCTAAGTATCGTGGGCGTGGTGACTACTGGCGCCGGCGCCGAAGTGTATCTAGGTCCGGATCCGTTTGCCAAGGCCGGCGCCCAACAGTACGGCCAACTCAAAGTGGTGGCCGATGATCGCAAGAATGTGCCGCTGGTGCGCCAAGAAATTGAAAGCCTAGGGCTTACTACCGCCTCCCCGCTCGACACCCTCAGCCAGATTAACACCATTTTTACCATCTTTACTTTTGTGGTCATCGGATTCGGCGGCATTGGTATGGTGATCGCCATTTTGGGCATGTTTAACACCTTAACGATCTCGCTGCTTGAGCGTACCCGCGAGATTGGCCTGATGATTACCATGGGCGCCCGCAAAGCCGATGTGCGCCGGCTGCTAACCTTTGAGGCGCTGTTATTGTCGCTGGTTGGGGGTGTCGGTGGTATTATTGCGGCTTGGGCCTTAGGCGAGGCCATTAATCTAATCCTGACTCACTATGCTAGCGGCAAAGGAGTATCTGGCACCATTCATGCCTTTTCGGTAACGCCGGTACTGGTGTTAGCCACCATTCTCCTGAGTCTGATTGTTGGGTTCGTGGTATCGCTCTACCCATCCAAGCGCGCCGCTCATATCAATCCCATCGACGCCCTGCGCCATGAATAAGAAACTAGGGGTTGATGACTGCAACTTCAACCAAGGCCTTAACCTTGGCCAGTTCTTCATCCGAAAACGGCGCAATAAACACCAGTACAAAGCCATCCGGATCGCGTAGAGCTACTTCGATCGAGTTCCAATAATAGTGCCGCACCGGGAACTTGATACGTTCCTTATATTGCTCGATAACCGGCACAATCGATTCAACGCGAATCATGGCTGAGATCTTGCCCGAAGTGATAATTTCGCGGAAGACCTCCGGTTTGGCGGCAATGTGGCCATTAGCGACCTCAAGCTCGGCCCCATCAACTAACTTATACGTTACGCCGTCATACTTCTCTGGTGCCGATCCACAGCCTTCCGGCAACGTCTGGCGAAACTGCTCTGAGCCGTAGCCAAACTCCGGTGCAAAGCCGAGTGATTCATAGAACTTTCGTGATGCCGCAATATCTTTGACCTTGATGTGTAAGCCAATGCCAGTGAAAGTGAGTTTTGCCATGATGAGCTCCTCTAATACTGCCTATTTTATCAGATTAAGGTACAATCTCTAGGTGCGCGCCTGTAGCTCAGTGGATAGAGCACCAGCTTCCGGAGCTGGGTGTCGGGGGTTCGAATCCCTTCAGGCGCACCATTCTGGACACCCTTGTCCTCGATGTCCAGAATTGCCTTATAGAAAGGGCTAATCTCGGTGTTCGAATAGCCAGGATACGACCAATGCAGCCCCTGCGGAAATATCGAACACAACAGGACTCTTTTCTGCTCTAAGTTAGACTCGGCGTAGGTGCAATTGAGATCCTTAAATTTAGCTGCAATAAATTCCGTAATGGCTTCGAGGTTATACTTTTCTATGTGTGCATCGTTCTTGACGGCCTGCACAGCCTTAATCTTGTCTTCCAGTAACCTATTCTGGTCTTTAAATATATCGTCCGAATACACCCCCGCTAAATTCTTTTCAATCAAGGCCTGACGCAGTTCATAGACTTTCTGTAGTTCTACATCAGCCCGGTCACGCTTCTGCTGCACTGAGGCAATCCGCTTGTAGTAAGTTTTGCGCAGGAATGAATTTAGTAGCTCGATCGTCTTTGGTTTGAGGCTAATCCTGTCCAATAGCGTGGTCGTCTCAGCCTCAACCATTTTTACTGGTATGGACTTACCGGAGTTGCATCTTTTTGGGCAGAAATAATATGCGTAACGTTGCCTTTTGCCCCGGCTCCACGCTCCAGTAAGTGACTGAGAGCATATTGAGCAGCTTACAATTCGACGCAAGGGGAAGTCAGTGCTATCAAGACTTCGCCGGCCGAGAGTGGGGGAGTTCCGGTTGCGGCCGTCCAGTATGGCTTGAACACGGTAGAACTGCTCCTCGGTGATCATTGGTGTATGTTGGCCCCGAACTTCGAGGCCATACTTCTTTGAGACTACGACCCCAGCGTAAAACTTATTGCGAAAGATTCCATTGAGCGTCTGTGCCCGTAGCGGACTGTCTTTGTAGCCTTTACGCCGGTCTCTAATGCCTTGATCGTTCAGTATGCGCGCCATTTCACGTAAACTCTTAGTGCCGGTCGTCATAAGCTCCCAGTCTGCTTTTATAGCATCAAAAGTTTCAGGATCCTTAGCGGCATAGCCGCTCTGTCTCGAGTAGCCCATTGGTACACTGCCGTTATGTAAGCCTGAAAGGAATCTGGCCCGCATTCCGTTCCTAGAACGCTCACCCCTGACATCGTTATCCATTTGTGCAAACCCGGCCAGCATAGTTTCAATAAATTTCTCAGTTGGTGTATCCCCTGTCGGTTCGGTCGCTGAAATAAGGGTGATCTCAAGCTCGGCTAGTTTCTTTCGGATAGCTAAGTAATCCGCGGTCTGACGAGAGACACGATCGAGTCGGTAAACTATAACGGCGTCAATCTCTCGCTTATGTTTGCGGCAGAATTCGAGTAACTCTACCAGTGCCGGTCGGCCTTTGATAGTCTTGGCCGATCGCCCCTCTTCTTGAAAAGTCCGTATGACTTCTAGCCCGTGTCGTTCAGCTTCTTTCGTACAAATATCCAGTTGCGTTGTCAGCGAATAATTCTCGACTTGTTCCTCAGTGGAGACACGCAGATATAGTATGGCCTGTTGCGATCGTCTGGGCGTACTACTCCCTGTAGCCTGCATCGTTCAGTCCTCCCTGACTAGCTGCCGCAGTGTTAGGCCGTCAAAGGCTGATCGTTCGAACTCATCTAGGCAGGCGTCAATCATAGATTGAAATTCGGTCAAATAGATCTCAAGCTGGCCGTCAGTGACATCACAAACATCGGCACCCATAGTACTTCGGGCTAGCTGGACACGGGTTTGTGTCTGCTTACTCGGGAAGATCCGTTTGAGGGCATCTTCAACGGACTTAAGAGAGGCCACATTTTCACATTGAGGCGGATATTGTCTGTAGGGGCTTGCAATGGAACCCATGGGGAAGCCGAACGCAGTTCAAGTATGCCTAAATGGTCTGAGCTCATGCACCCTCCTAACCATCCCTATACTGATAGTATATATCCATATCTGGATACAGTCAAGCGTAATTCTGACCCAACGGAATTTATGATAGATCGAGTATACATTTGCCCTCATGGGCGAGGGCAATATCCTCATGGTTTAACAGGTATAGTATGTAATAATTTGTGTTATCTACCCTTTAAGTTAAGGGTGTAGGAGGGTTTGGCAAAGTAATGTAACCGCTAATCGAGACTACTAAATTCAAAATACTGAAATTAATCCCTAACAATTTACTGAATCTATATATACCTAATATGGAACTACCTAAACTAACGAATAAACAACAAGAGATACTAGAGCTACTGTATCGGTATAGATTCCTTAATCGTATCCAGATACAAGAGCTTATGAGACATAAAGACCGTAAGACCATAAATATGTGGTTAAGAGACTTACGATCTAAACAATATGTAGAGTGGATATACTCGACTGACTTTGCCGAGAAGACCAAACCAGCTATTTACTACCTGGGCCTCAATGGGATACGGCTGCTCAAGACCCTTGAATGGAATGACGATAGCGCCGTCTATCCACTTGAGGAACTGCGCAAACGCTACCGGGAATCATCTCGTAGTCGGACGTTTACTGACCGCTGTCTACTCTTGGCCGATTGTTGTATCACCTTAGAGCAGTACAATAGGATTACTAAAGGTGGCAATGATAGTGTTAGTAAGGGTAGAAAAAACAGCAACGTCAGCTACTCGTATGTCACCCGGGCTGACTATGCCGACCCTGGTAATGCATATAACTTCCTGAGTGAAAGTGATCTAGTGCAGCCACAGTTATGTTTTGTAAAGCAAAGGCACACAAAAGAAGATGATGGAGACACGGTCATAACCAACTACCTACTGGAGATATTTGATGCCACCTTACCGCGCTATCGTATAAAGAAACGGCTCAAGGACTATGTCGAGTATTTAGACCATCAAGAATGGGAGGGTGAAGACCCAGAGCCAATTGTTCTTTTGGCCTGTGCTCGCATGACTGATCTCATTTACGCAAAACGTCGCACCAGGGGACTCCTAGCTAATATATGGGAATATGATGACGAAGACAGGCCGCATATACAGTTTGCGACTATGGAGAAGCTTAAAGAGCATGGGATTAGAGGAAAGATATGGGAGGAGGTATAGGATAATGAACCAGTTGTTGAAATTTGACAAGTACCTCCATTTGTGCTACTATAATTATGCACTTTAACAGGTTAATTACTAGTTAAGCCGTGGCTTTGGGGACTGCCAGAATAGCAGTCTCTGTAGCTGCGGCTTACAATGCGTGGCGTCTCTTGGCAGGCTGTAGACTCTGGCAATTCCGCTAGAGTAGGCAGTAAGTCTTCGATCAAGGAGCGTTAAATGCCCAAAAGCGCGCAAGTCAGCGGGTTCGATATCGCTGCCCGCAACTACAAGGATCTCGTCAATGCGGTGACTAACCTTGGTGGCGGTGACGATGAGATGAACCGGATTCACACCGATTGCGATCTGCGCCAGCGTTTGGCCCAGATGATTGTCGGCCAGTCTGTCCCTACCTCCGGCGGCACCGTCACCAGCGAGCTGACCGTCAGTGTCGATCACACTCGAACCGTCGAGGAGATGATGTCGGCTGGCGGTTACAACGACTACAGCCGAAACATCACCAGCCAGAACTTCCCGCATCAGCGCGAAGGTATCGAAGCAGTGACGCTCAAGCTGATCAGGTTCGACCGAGTCATGACTACCCGAGAGTTGGAGCAAGTGCTGCCGAGCTTCGGTGATCCGTCTGACATGGACGACATGCTGGCTCTCGGTGCCAAGTTTCCTGACCGGCAACGCCAAGACTTGCTCGTCTTCCTTGGCGCCTCGTGGGTCAGCCCGGGCGGTGGCCGCGGGGTCGGCTGCCTCCGCGGTGGCGCCCTGTTCCGGCGCTGCGGCCTGGCGCTGGCTGGCCCGCGCTACCGGTGGTATCCGTGCTACGTCTTCGCGGTTCGCGCTCGCTAGTAGTGCCCTTGGGCTCTTGGAACCCTGGGACTTCGTTTGTTGCTTGGATCCTTGGGTCCGCGGCCTCAGCTGTCCTCTCTTCACTCCGGTGGCGAGAGGCGGCTGGGGCCGTTTTACGTTTATACTAAAATTCCAATTATGCCTACGGTAATGGATCATTCCTTCTGGTGTAACTTAGAAGTGTAAAGAGCGACCAGATAAGATTGACAAGAACCACAATTCATGCTAATATAATTAAGTACTTTAATAGGTTTATTACTAGTTAAGCCGTGGCTTTGGGGTCTGCTTAATTGACAGCCTCCATAGCTGCGGCTTACAATACGCGGCCATCCGATCTGCCTGAGATCCCGGTATCACCGGGGTGGGGGACAGATCCCAAACGAAAGGGGCCAATGTGGCTCGCAAGGACGTTGCCGAAATGAAGCGGGCTGCCGGTTTCCAGGTAGATTTTTGGACTGCTTTTACGGATGCTGTAATTGACCTCGACGGCACCGCTGAGCACCTGTTCGGCGCTAGCCAAGACCAGCTCAAGGCAGCGGCTCGAGCGGCAGCTCAAACGCTGATTCCCGCGTCGGTCCCTACCCAAGCCGGCACCGTCATCGGCCAGCTCAAGCTGAGCGTCGATCACACCCGAACCGTAGAACAATTGGTGGCGGTCGGTAACTACAACGGCTACATCAACCCCAACATCACCAGCCAGAACTTCCCGCATCAGCGCGAAGGTATCGAAGCAGTGACGCTCAAGCTGGTCAAGTTTGAGCGGGTCATGACGACGCGGGAGTTGGAGCGTGAATTGCCCCAGTTCGGGGATCCGTCCGACATGGACGACATGCTCACCACCGGTAAGGACCATCCCCGTCAACAACGCCAAAACCCGATTGTCTTCCTCGGCGCCTCGTGGGTCGACCCGGACGGTCACCGCAGGGTCGGCTACCTCCGCGGTGACGCCGGGTTCCGGGGCTGCCACCTGCCTCTGACTGACCCGGACGACCGGTGGGGTCCGCGCTGCGTCTTCGCGGTTCGCGCTCGCTAGTAGTGCTCTTGGATCTTTGGATCCTGGGGACTTGATTGTCCCTGGGATCCTTGGATCCGCCACCCCGCAACCTGCGGGGTTTTTCTTATGCTAAAATTTTTAGTGGATAGTAGATGATACGGCTAGTGGTTACGGCTGCTGGCGATCGAACTCTAAGCGGATCGGTAGAGAGAATATTGCTTGGTATCCAGTCAATAGAGGTCGCCGACCAGCTTTTAACAGTAATAATACTTAGTCCCGGCTATTGGTGGATCAGATCCCAAATCAAATACAGCCATTTTCGAGTAGTCGAAAGGCAGTGATATGGATGGTAACCGGTACAAGAGTGCGCCTCGTGGGTCAACCCGAACGGTAACCGCAAGGTCGGCTACCTCAACGGTAACGCCAAGTTCCGGAACTGCAACCTGAATCTGACTAACCCGAACAACCAGTGGAATCCGAACTACGTCTTCGCGGTTCGCGCTCGCCAGTCTTGTTACAAAGTCTCGGTGGTGGTTTGCAAGGTTTTGCGCCACCCGCCGAGCATTTTACCCACCTCATTCAGTGGCTCGCTGAGACGTAGGTACTGCTTGTTATCGAGGACTTTAAGCTCCCAGGCTATTTGCAGGAAAAACTTCAGGGCGTCGAGTTTGGTACTGGCCCGTTGCACTAAGACGAGCTTATGAGGTTTAGACGTGTAGCCAGCTAGCAGGATAAGTTCGATGGTATCAGTAAATAGCGTATCGATCTTAGCACCTAAGCTGTACCGTGACAGCCGCGGAAAGTCAGCTAAGAACCCATGCCAGAGCTTGTAGGCATCCGTGCATTTTTGGAGGATTGGGAGATCGCTAGATCCACCGGGGGGGGGCGCTTACAGGCATAATAAATCCTTATGATTCAATTATTCGATAGTTACGATGATATCATCTCACCCGCTAACCTGCTGCAAGCTTGGCAGGAATTCATCATTGGCAAACGCCACAAACCAGACGTCGAGCAATTCTCCCGTCATTTGATGGATAATCTGCTCTTACTCAATAGTGAGTTGACTTGTGGGAGTTATCGCCATGAGGGGTATTACAATTTTGCGATCTCCGATCCCAAACCGCGGCAGATTCATAAAGCTAGTGTCAGGGACCGGGTACTAAACCATGCTATCTATCGCAGCCTCTATCCTTTCTTTGACTCGACCTTCATCTCCGACTCCTATTCGTGTCGCGTTAACAAGGGCACCCATGCAGCAATGCGACGCTTCCAGCAGTTTGGTGCTCGAGTTAGCCAAAACTACACTCGTACTGGCTGGGTTTTAAAAGGGGACATTAAGAAGTTTTTTGCCAGTATTGATCATAGTGTTCTCCTTGAAATCCTGGACAAGCGTATCCTTGACCCTAAAGTTATGGAGCTATTAACGGTCGTTATTAGGAGTTTCGAAACGGCTCCGGACAAAGGTTTGCCGTTAGGGAATCTAACCTCCCAATTGTTGGTGAATGTCTACATGAACGAGTTTGATCAGTTCGTTAAGCATCAGTTAAAGGCGGATCATTATATCCGTTACGCCGATGATTTTGTCCTGTTTTCGAGCGACCATGATTGGTTACTGCCGCAGATATCGTTAATGGGCGACTTCCTCGAGGATCGGCTAAAGTTAACCCTGCACCCGGATAAGATAATTTTGCAGACACTGGCCTCAGGAATAGATTTCCTGGGTTGGGTCAATTTCCCCCATCACCAGGTACCACGAACAAGTACTAAGCAGCGGATGTTCCGCCGCCTTGAGCGATCCGGCTCCGCGGCTACGCTTCAGTCGTATCTCGGTCTGCTAAGTCACGGAGACACCTTTGAACTTGGACAGGAAGTGCTCAATAAGCAATGGCTGTGGAGTGAGGAGAAATAGCCTGTCCTTAACAATATTTCTTACCGCTTACGTTTGCCTCAGACAGTTGACAGGCTATAATATAACCATAACAAGTTGCTAGGGACAAAGTCCTCGTAGGAAGAGTCGCAAAGCTACCTGGTGAACTGGCCATCCGCAATGGTGGCACTTTTTATAACCGGATGGTTAATGATTCTCAAAATGGTCGATTCGCTTAGTTCGTACGGCTCGTGTTTAATCAGTTAGTTCGTGGTAATATCAAACCAAGAACTAGCACTAAGGATTGTTATGCTCTCAAATTTACTTAAACCAGCCGTAGACCAAGAAACTCTATTTGCTCTTAAATACAGGCTCCCAGATAAATTGGAAGTCAGTATTAATAAGGAGCCAAACGGGGGTTATTCAGCTCGAATTTTTAATACCCACGGTAATAATATTGTTACCGAAGGTAAAACGGGGCCGGAACTCTTTGAAATGGTTAACGACGCTATCCTCACGGCACTAGATATCCCCGAACAGTATCGGATCTATATGACGAGTTTCTTTCCGCCTGAAGACGTTAGAACTGAGCTTGATATCCCGGACAAATATCTGGAGAAGAAAATCTCACTCGTTAAAGCCTAATGGGGCAGTTTTATCAGCCAGCTTCGTACCGATCAATTGTAAAGTTATTAAAGAAGCTGGGTTTTGAGATTACTCCATCTAAGAAACACCTGAAGGCTACTGACCCTAAGTCCGGGAGGGCTACAACCGTTCCCCGACACGCAACGCTTGCAAATGGCACAGTGGAAAGCATATGTGATTTCCTCGTTGATTGTGGATACGATAAAGGAGTAATTCTAAAGAGCCTGAAGTAATTAGTTTGAATGGCACAAGCAACCATTCGGTACAAAAAGTGTTATATTATCCCTATATGGCTAGTAAAGATCAAGAAAACAGACGTAAAGAGCTGGGTAATCAGCTCAAGAAGGTTCGTGAGCAAGCCGGCCTGACTCAAACCCAAGTAGCTGCGGTTGCTAGCGTTCATGTTAATTACTATGCGCGGATTGAACGCGGGGAAGAGAACCCAACATTTGAAAAATTGCAAGGCATCATGAAGGCGCTAAAGATCAAGTCACTCGATTTACTCTGAGCCAGCTCGTTAGTATTCCTACTTTCGAAGGCCACCATAATTTGGTCGAGCCAGGCCAGGAGGTATTCGAAAGAAAGTGCTTCAAGGGCACCAAGCATAAGCGGTTTAGAATCAAATGGTAATGATTAACCCGCCAGGGACTCACTCGCTTATAACGAAAGGAGTATGACGGGTGGCTTTGACGCTGTTAACCGCATGCGGCAATCGACAGCGCGTCAAGACAAGTGAGGATTTGTTGAAGAATGTTTGAGCGATCGTTGATGCTCGCTGGGTTGATTTTGAACTTGAACTGGTAGAAATGACCATGTGGCTCGGGCTCTTCAATGTAACCCTCTTCAATCACGATTGAATCGATGCCGTCGATTTCCAGCATCGCTGTCACCAAGCCTCGACCATAAGTGGTTAGAAAAGCGTCGTAGGTGTGCGGTTCTGTCCTGGTTGCTGATATTCCATGGCCAGGAAACACCTTTTGTGAGAACACTTCCTCTGTGGCCGCCACAAAGGCCAACTCTACAATATGAGCTATCCTTACCATATCAGCCCCTCGATCCAGTCTCGAATGCTTATCCGAGATTCGGTTTATTATACTACCATGTTTAGTCGAACTCTGCAATGTGTAACTTCGGCCCAGCCACTTGAATCGCAGTTGCGACTGCCTGAACTAAGGCGCACCATTTCGCTTATGCTTTCATGATAATATTACTTTGTTGCTAGCAAAGAGGAATAAATGGCAAGCAGTCAGTCAAATCCGCTTAATGACCTCAGTTGGAAAACTGTGTTAGTCGCTCTGGGAATTGTATTTCTGTATTTCTTCGTATTGCCGTTGACCAATCCGGCAACAATAATCGCTAGCACCATTGTTATTGTAGCGGTATTGACTCTAGTTTATCGTAAAAGCCTAGCAACGCCCTCAGCGCAGAAAATCCTGGTTAGCGTGCTTGCTATCCCATTTTCGCTATGGCTTTATGATGTGGTTTCTAATAACGGTGAGTCCGTTTGCCTGAAGCGTGGGAAAGACCCCGATTTTTGTGGTGGACCGCAAAGAATAACGGCGGATATCCATAATGTTTTAATAATAATCGGCATAATCCTCCCCGTGGCCTTCTTGTCGTACAAATTAGTTACATATTCATTTAGTAAGAATAGAATAGTTGGAATCGTAACTGTTATTGGGTTAATGTTCCTATGGTTGGTTGGGTGGATATGGTTTGGTATCAACTTTTCGCGCGAGCCAAGGGGGTACACATGGTAAGCTTCATAGTCCCACTCAGCTCTATGCAACTTCGGCCCAGCCGCTTGAATCGCCGTTGCTACAGCCTGAACTAAGGCGCACCATATAACAACCTATGCTTGCTCGTGACTCACGCTCACGGCATAATAGATGAACAATGAGTACGGAATTCGCTGAACTAATTGAATATCTGGACGAGAAGTTCGTTGGTGTAGATAAACGCCACAGCAGTTTTGAGACGCACTTCAGAGCTATAGATAACCGCCTTGATCGTATCGAGACATCACTCGGTGAAAAAGCCAGCGCATCTGACATGAGGCAAGTGCTGGAAATGCTCGATGGGCTAGCTAAGAGTCAAGAAATTTCCGACGACAAGCGGCTAGTAATGGGACATCAGCTCGATCGCCTCGACCGTTGGACGCGTGAGTTAGCCCACAAGATTGGCCATAAACTATCTTCATAATTTGCCTGGATAATCCTTCGGGCGCACCAATTGCTTTCCAGTAATGCTATAATAATCGCATGCTAAGCAAAATCGTGATACTTGGTCTCGTCGGTATTCCAGCCTTGATCGTGTATATAGTACTGCTGGCGATCTTTATCTTCGAGATTGCCATGTTCATCAGTGTGATTCGTAACAAACATATCTCCGATACCGCCAAAGTACTATGGGCTGTGGGCATGATCATCCTGCATCCATTCGTTGCCATTGCCTATTACTTCACCGACTATAAAAAATAGCCCTAGTGTTGCTTTTTATGTCTGCGCTATCTCGATTACTTGCATTCAGCAAACCTTAAGCTTACGATTATGGCATAACAAAAGGACTTATTATGGAAATGAGCCGATTTGGTGAGCTATATAAGCGAAGCTGGGAGCTGTATAAGAAAAAACTCTCGACCCTAGCAACTTTAATGGCCATACCCTTTGTGGTTAGTGTTATCCTTACCTTGGTAACACAACATGCCGCCCAACCAGCAACCACCACGATGACGGGTAATCCATTTAAGTCGGTCAACTTTGCGGCTGTGGGCGCAGCTGCTTTGATCGTTATAGTGATTTTTATTCTCGTTTCGGTCTGGATCCAAATCGCCACCATCCAGATAATTGACAGCCCGGACAACCACCCAAGTCTACCGCAGCTGCTTTCTAAAAGCGCCGGCCTAGTCTTACCGCTACTGTTAGTGGGCTTGCTGGCCGGACTGGTGATAGTTGGCGGCTTAATCTTGTTTATTGTACCGGGCATCATCTTTGGGCTTTGGTACACCTTTGTGACCTATGCGCTCGTACTCGACGGACAACACGGGCGCGCCGCCCTCAAAGCCAGTAAGGCTCTTGTAAAAGGACGAATAGGTAAGGTATTCGGGCGTCTGTTTGTGTTCGGGTTGGTAATCTTCGGAATCGAGATAGTGGTGGGTATTGTGGTATTGATCCTTCCGGCGGTTGCGCGCAACATTGTCACAGACGGCTATAGTGATTTCTTTGTTACGCCGTTGGCGGCGATCTTCTCGTATTATCTCTACCGCGACCTACAAGGCAAGCTACAGACGGCCCCGGCAGTGGGTGTAACTGCACCAGTAGTGGCGCCACCAGGCGCTCCAGTCGTAACCCCGCCCCCAACCCCTCCGACCACTCCGCCAGCAACTCCGCCGGTGGCTCCACCAACCGCCTAAGCCGGCTTCCGGCGTCCCTCTGAGCGTGTCATAATGAGGCCATGCGCAACTACAGCCATGCCAAAACCGCCCAGCCAGACCTGCCGGACAAGCAGGAGCTTCAAGCTATCCTGAGGTATGAGTCCAAACGTTCCCCGGCTCCGGGCAAGGAGTCTAAGCACTATCCGGTTTTCGATACTATGATTGCAGCGCTGGATCATTATGGTCTGTCGGCCGATCTGTTCCGACCCTCGGATATGACTATTGATGAGATTGTCGGTCAAGGTAGTGTGCTGGTTGATAAGTTGACGACTGCCATCAAGCAGGATCAACAGGCGGCCGCAAACCAACAGTTAGATGATCTCTACGGGTATTTATCGGAAGAAGATGAGCCGCAAAAATCGGATCTGATATTCGTTTTTGGCGCTAAAACGCCGGCTCGCATTGAGAAGGCCATCGCGTTATTCAAAGCCGGCTTTGCCCCTAAAATCTTTATTACCGGCGGTGCGCCTGTTTATGCCAGAGACCACACGACTACCGAAGCCGATAATTATTCTCAGCTGGCTACCGAAGCCGGTGTCCCGGAATCTGCCATTATGGTTGAGCACTTGGCTGCAACCATACCAGACAATGTCCGGCGGTCTCTCAACCAACTTGATGAGTCTAAGGTGATCTTTAGCAGCCTCATTACCGTGTTGTCGCCCTACTCGCAGCGCCGCGGCTACACCACGCTGCAGAAGTACCTGCCGGACAGCGTTAAGCTCTACCGGGTTAATGCGGCCACTTTGCCGCAGTACCAGCCCGATCAATGGTACCGGCAGGCCGATACCACCAAGGTGATTTTGAATGAGTTCGTTAAGATGCGCGCCTCGGTGGCCTACAATAGCTCCTGATTCTGCTTGTGCTATGATTTCGGTATGAGACGTCGGGTTGATGCCAGTTATTTTAAGAGTGCTATCTTTGGTTTTGAAGATGGCTTAGTTTCGACCACGGGCATTGTGGCAGGACTTAGCGCTGGTACGCGCAATCCCAAGTTGGTGTTATTAGCTGCTCTGGTCGCGATGGGCGTGGAAGCCGTATCGATGGGCGCCGGCGAGTTTATTAGCGAGCGCGGTATTCATGCTATGCGCGGCAACCATCACCGCGACAGCGCTACCACCAGCGGCCTGATTATGAGCGCTAGCTTCGTGGTGGCTGGCTTCATACCATTATTGCCAATTATGCTGCTACCATTCCCTGGGTCGGTCTACGTTAGTCTGGCAGCGGCCTTGGTGGCGCTATTTGTGCTCGGTACGGTTAAGGCCAAAGCGGTCCAGGCCAAGAGCCCGCTTAACAGCGCTGTCGAAACCCTGATCATCGGCGGGGCCGCTACTTTGATCGGTTTCGCGGTGGGTTTGGCATTGAAGCTGCAATAATACGGCAAAGTTTAAACTTTATAAGCACAGGTAGTATAATCGTGGATAGATAATACGAGGGATAGTATGTCTACCGAAACTGAACCTGGCCAAGAAAACACCGCTCAATTTAATAACGCACCCGATCTCGGTCCACTGGGAAGCCGCCGGGTCGAGGCCACCGAGGAGGAACGCCGTCAAGAGCTCGAACATAACGGCACCTTGCGTGAGCGTGATATCGATAAAGCTGTTTACATGGCGCATGAATCAGTTGGTGCTGAAGAGCGATTGTCCGAGGCGCGAGGCAATTTGGAACTAGCTCGCGCCCGCGAGCAGCAGACTCGAACTGAGCTTGATGAGGGCAAGGGTGAAGGTGCACTTGATAGTCATATTGATGCCTTTGACCGCCGGTTCCGAGCTCAGGATCGACTCGATCGGGCAGAAGACGCCGTGTATCGAGCGCAACAGCGTGGTAGCGCCGAGTACAACCGTGATCGCGACGCCGAGCAAGCGGCCGAAGATAAGCGCCGGGCCGCGTAAGCCGTGAGTGTTCTCAACTATCTTGTTTTTGATCAGCCGATCTGGATTTCTAATATCTCGAACCTGACGTCCATTACGATCTTAGGGGCATTGATCGGGCTCTATAAGCGGTTTGATTGCGACAAGCAGGGTTGCTACCGTATCGCCCGTCATAACGTTAAAGGTACTAGCTATCGCACTTGCACTAAGCACTTAACTGCCGAAGACCACGAAATTCTGCAAAAGCAGCACGCCATTCGTCGCCCCGTGCAGCACCGCTTTTTGAACAAGTCTACTTCATAAAGGCTTGATCGATGAGCTGGGTAAACTGCTCGGCGATACCTTCGAGTTTTTGACCAAGGATTACGAGTGCCCAATTGTCTTTCGTAATATAGCGCTTAGCGGCCTTGGTAATGGCCGTTCGATCAATCGCTAGCAGCTCTTTAATCCTAGTTTCGGGGCTGAACAGCGGTGCGTCAAAGATGTAGTCACTGCCGTACCATTCAGCGTAACTGGCCGGCGTCTGGTAACCTCGCCGCATAATGCCGGCTTTGTAGCCAATAGCTCGCTCTAACTCGGCATCGGTATAGTTACCCTGAGCCAAGGCCACTAATTCTTCAACCGCTAACCTCAGCAAGGGTAACAATTTAGCTGGTTCAGTTTGATCCCAGATCTCAAAGTAGGTGTAGTCATCGTCGGTGCCGTCGGCTGATTGGAGACTATAAGTTAGTCCTTGTTGCCGGCTTTTGATCATCATGCGTGAACTCCAGCCCCCACTATAGAGACCTTGTAAGACATGTAGCGAGGGTATGTCTTGCATATTGAGACCGGGCCGCACAAACTCGAGCGCAAACAGAACCTGGTTCTTGAGCGGGATACGCTTAGTAATCACCTGGCGCTCAAACGGCTCAAGGTTGTAGGGTTGGTATTGGTTAGCCGGGCCGCTGGGATAACGGCTGAGAGCTTGGTTCATCCGATCAGTGGCGGCTGTAATATCCGACTCGCTAAACTTACCACTCAAGGTAAATCGGATATTTTGCGGCCGATAATGAGCTTGGTGAAATTGCTGCAGATCGGCTAGCGTTACGGATTTTATATTGGTAATACGCTTGCTCCAGTCGGGCACGTTCCTGCCAAATAAAACTTGATAGGCAGTATAAAAACGCAATTGGGAGTAGTTCTCGGCAAAGCCTTGCAGCTCATTAATAACCGTCTCCTGCTCATGCGCGATTGACTTTGGTTTTAGGATGGGTTGAAAGATCTGCGCTAAGCCTAGGTCGATGATCCGGTTTAACTCTCCCGGAAGCGATACGAACTGGTAGTTATTGTAATCGGTATTGGTAAAAGCATTGAAGTAGGTACCGTCTTTTTCGACCTCGGTTTTAAAAGCCAGGGCGTCGGGATAGAGCGCATTACCCTCAAATGACAGGTGCTCAAGCAGGTGGGGTAGCTCGTATTGATTGAGCCTGGCAAAACGGAAACCACTGCGCACATAAATATTGAATGCAAACGACACCGCTACTGGCAAGTTAATCACCAATAATTTAGCTCCGCCCGCTAACTTAATCTCACGAACTTCGTGTTCCACTGACGACTCTTTCGTTAATCATTACATCATATCAGATCGAGGCGGGTTGTCAGATGGGTGCGGATTATTTGTTGCGGTGGAAAAGTTTATCGAGCAAAGACTTTTTTGGAACAGCCGGAGCCGACGGGCCGGTATTGCCATAGCCGGTGGCACCATAGGCGTTGGAGATAGGAGCGGCTGGCGGGGGAGCAGTCGCCGGAGCGGCCGGGGGCGTTGCTGCTGCGGGGTTAGCTGGTGGCGGTGTGGCTGGATCGGGAGTAGGCGGCATGTGGAAGCCTTTCGTTATCTAAGCTTAAGCATAACCTAATAGTAGCCCGCGTCAATCTTTACGCAATTTGGTCTTGATCGTCCAATAGCCCCAGACCAGAGCCACCAAGAGCGCACCGACGCCGGCCGCGATCAGCATGGCCACACCCAAGGGGAAGTTCCAATTGTAAGTGGCGAACTTCACATTAACTGTCTGGAGGTTTTGCAGCCCAAACACAAATGAGGTAGATAATAGCAGTACAAACACAACCATTTCAATCTTACCGGTGATCGAGCCACGCTTAACCTTGACGATTGGCTCGGCTAAAAAGTCGGCTGGATCCGTGTGCGGTGTTGGAGCCGGCGGGGTCAGCTGAGGTGGAGACACTGGCCTTGGCGTTACGGCCTTAAGATCGAGTGGCGGCGGAGACGGTTTTTGACGGTCCATGGGCATTATTATAGCTCAACGGAAGCGTAACTGGAATGCAGGTAAAAGCACCTAACGATTTGAGCTGATTTTCTTTGTCGTAAAATCCCAAACGAGGTAGAAGTAGCCCAGCGCGATCAGTCCCGTGCCGAGTAAGCTGGTAACATGCGGCCCAGTACCAGAAAGGTGTTGATATAAGTACACGTAAGCTTTGTAGAAGCCGATTGCACCAATAAGGGTTAGCAGAACACCGGCTAAGTATTGCTTGGATCTAGCGCTGGTTTTTTGATCGTTTAATTTCATGGCACCGATAACTATTAAGGCGGCTCCAATGATTAAACTAATAGTTGCAGAAACATTTTTGCCGGCACTATCGAGACTGAGCCCAAACAACATGCCGCCTAGTATCAGCGTTATAGGTACTTTTCTTGAAGTAGTTTTTTCCATGATGATGCCTTTTCAAGAGTTAATTATTACGACTATAATGGCATAAGCATAAGAATCTTACTAGGGGGTGCGTGCTTGAATTTACAGGATTGAAAAACCCACTCCGGTGGGCCATGAGTGGGTTTGCCCCGGCAGGACCTCCGTCGTAACGGATCTGTGGTCCTGCCAGGGCGGCGTTTTGGGGGCCGCTAGGCGGCGGGTCTGACGACTGCAAGCTGCGGCTTGTTCGTGGCCTTGGTTGCCGGCTTGGGCTTGCTGGCATTACGCCGACGGGCTTTGCTCTTGTCCGCGGCGTGGGCCTCGCGGACTTCGGCCGAGATGCGCCCGCGTGTACCGATGTCGAACCCGTGTTTGCGCGCCCAGGCTCTGATCTCTTCCCGCTGCTCAGGTGTTTCGCCGGTTTTGGTGCGAGAATTGGCAGTCCGACGACCGCGGGCGGTTTTGGGTGTGCTCCTACGCTGGACGCTGGCAGGTCGCGAATTGACCAGAAACGGCTTGAGCACCTTGTCCAACATGGCCCGATGGACGGGACAAAGCTCGACTTCTCGGCTCTTGCCGTCTACCTTGATCACGACGGTCTCAGCCTCGAACCAACCTCTGCAACGATCACAGACCTTGACGTCGCTAGTGACTTTCCTTGTAGCCATAGGCACCCCATCAGGAATGCTTGGTCAATCCTGTGACCAAGCGCCGGTAAATGAAATGAGCGGTTGCCCACTCGAGGTTTAAAATAGCATAAAATTACAATATTGTAAAGAGTTTAAAGATGTAAAGCACATAAAAAGCCCATCGTCAGATGAGCACTTTTCGTTGGTGGGCCGTCCGAGACTTCATATCATTCATCTCGGTTAAGTGCTCGGAACAAGTTCCTGCGCGCTGCTCTCTCGAGTCTGAACTCACCCGCCTTAGACGGGTATCGAGTTCGAGTCAGCGCTCTAACATAAAAAGCACCCCAGACCAGCTGAGGTACTTTTTATGGTGGGCCGTCCGAGACTCGAACTCGGAACCAATTGCTTAAGAGGCAACTGCTCTGCCAATTGAGCTAACGGCCCGCGTCCAAACCGTACTGCAGCTTTCGTAATCCGGCAAGCCGTATTCCTTCAGCCTCCACACGGTTTCTCCTTACAAAATTCCAAACAGCCTGGAGGCTTGGTTTGGAATTTTGGATTGTTCGCGGGATACATGATTCATGGTGCGCCGTATACCAGGCGCTCCTGTAAGCTAAGAAACGAACTCGGTGTTGGCTTATCGGCTTACAAGAAACTTCGGTATATGGTGCGCCCGGAGGGATTCGAACCCCCGACTTTCTGTTCCGAAGACAGACGCTCTAATCCGCTGAGCTACGGGCGCGTATTCAAACCTGCTTTAACTTTACTCCGTCATCATGATCAATATAGGGTATTGAACCGACAAAATATAACATAATTTAGAGCTCCCGGCAACATACTTGAGTTGCTCATAAGCCATTTTGCTGGCGTAACTACACCCAAGCGCGTATGATAGTACGGTGAAATCGGCAGACCAAACCGGACGGGTTCGCAATTATATTATGGGCACCATTGTGGGCATATTTGTGCTGCGGGCGGTCAAGCTGGCCTTTCAGCGGTCACGTCTTGAAAGCGTACTCGGAAGGGTCACTCGGGACGATCATACCGTTAAGCTCAACCAAGCCTTCGTCGACAGCTTGCCCAAAACCAGCCTGGATATCCGCGGCCGTAGCACCGAACCACTCAACTTTATCTTTTTGGGCAGCCGCCAACAGATTAAACATGCCTTTCATCAGGCTGGTTGGCAAGAAGCTGTACCGATTACGGCCGGCAATTGGGCGCATGCTTTTTGGGCTGGCCTGCGCGATAAGTCTTATTCCACAGCTCCGTTCACGCCTTATTACATCTCGACAACACCCCAGGATCTGTCGTATCAACAAGAAACGCCCCGGCACTCCATTCACGAACGCCACCATTTGCGGATCTGGCAGACTAACTTCGAGCTGCATAACGGCACCAAGATTTGGTTAGGGATGGCCAGCTTTGACACCTCATTGCAGCTTCTGAACGGTTTAAAGTTTCCGTACCACCATATCGATCCGGATCTCGATAGGGAGCGCGAGTACATAATTAAGCAATTACTGGGACAAGGGGGTCACGAGAAGAGTAGATTTGATCTATACATAGCCAAAAAAGGCTTCAACGATCATAGGGCGCCGTTTTACACCGATGGTCAAATGGTGGTCATCGACCTATCGAAGGTAAAACATGCGGCTTGAAACGAGCGACCTGGTTGGGTTTATTAAACAGCGCCATTTTGAGCAGGTGCGACGGCTTAAAGTTAAGCCGACACTTGCCATCGCGGTGGTGGGGGAGGAGGCACCGAGCGCTAGCTTTATCCGGGCGAAACGACGCTACGGCGATGATATTGGGGTGACGGTACAGGTGGAATCTGCGGCTAGTCAGAGCGAACTCATCGCGCTGATAAAGCAATGGAATGCCGATCCAGCTGTCACCGGCATGGTAGTGCAATTACCGCTGCCAGAAGGCTTTGACCGCGAAGTCGTGATTGGTCAGATTGATGCCACCAAAGATGTTGACGGTCTAAAGCCAGAGTCGCCATATGAGCCAGCTACGGCCAAAGGTATAGTGTGGATTTTGGCTACTATGAGCCAAAAAACGTCTGATCTCAACTTTTGTGTGCTGGGGCAGGGGAGGCTCGTGGGTCTGCCGGTTAGCGCTATGTTGGAGCAAGCCGGCGCCCAGGTTGATCGTTGTGAGCCGCCCGTGCCCGATATGACTGAGCGTATCCAAGCGGTCAACATTGTTATTAGCGGGGTGGGGGAGCCAGGATTAATCAATCGTTCAATGCTCAAACCGGGTCAGGTAATTATTGATGCCGGAACGGCTGAGTCGGCTGGCAAATTAGTCGGGGACGCCGACCGGGCTCTTTATGATGATCCAGACGTTAAAGTGACACCGGTACCGGGTGGAGTCGGGCCAATGACGGTGGCGGCGCTGTTCGATAACTTATTGATCGCTAGCGGCCGCTAAGCATTCGGCGCATAGGCCGCTAATTTCCAGATGGTGGCTAGTGGGACGGAAGCCGGCGGCAGCGGCGGCTGAGCGCAGCGACGCTTCCACGCCCTGGTCGTTGAGGGTCTGGCTACGGCCGCAATTAGTGCAGGCGAGGTGATGATGGTGGCCAGAGAAATTCTCGCCCAGCTCTAACCATTGTCGCCCCGGTCGATGAACTTGTTTGATCACGCCCAGCTCTTTAAACAAAGTGACGGCACGATAAATACTGGCCCGGTCGATAACGCCGCCGAGAGCCTCCAGAATCTGCGGAAACTGGATCGGCTCGTCGGCCAAAGCAAAGAACTCAAATACTACCCGGCGCGGGCGGGTCAGGCGAAGGTCATGAGCGTGCAATAACTTGTCGAGACGGTCTAAAGGAATCATTGCAATTACTATAGCTTATTGCGACAAATTTGCAATAAGAATATTCTTAAGATAACATCTGTACAGTAAAACTGTGAATTATCTGAAATGTCAGCCAAAAAACCTCAAAAATCCGGTGACTTAGGAATCTTGCCCTGGCTTATCTTAGCTGCGGTTTTGCTTGTATTTGTTGGCGGCGTGCTGTATTACTCACACTCCAAAAACACTCAAACCAGTTCCGGCCGGGTGGTGATGCTGGTGGCAGGAGAGAACTTTTGGGGTAATATCGCGGCCCAGATCGGCGGTGCGCATATTAAAGTCACCTCGATCATCTCTGATCCCAATGCCGATCCGCATCAGTATGAGTCGGATGCCCACGACGCCGCTGCCGTGGCCTCTGCCGACGTCATTGTGCAAAACGGCTTAGGTTATGACGACTTTTTATCCAAGCTCATGTCGAGTTCGCCCAATAATCAACGTCAATTGCTGGTCGCTAGCGACATCATGGGTGTCAGCGGCAGCGATCCAAATCCTCATTTGTGGTACAACATTCCCCAGGTGCATCTGGTGGCCGAGGGTATCGAGAGCGCCCTGGCATCAAAAGACCCGGCCGATGCGGCACTGTTTCGGCAAAATCTCACTAAGTTCGATAATTCGCTGCAGCCTCTCATTGCCACTATCAATGAGATTAAGACTAAATATCCCGGTGCCCCAGTGGCCTACACAGAACGGGTGCCGGGGTATATGCTGGAAGATGCTGGACTGAATGTTCAGACGCCGGTTGGCTTTGCTAGCGCCATCGAAGATGGCAACGATCCTAGTCCGAGCGACACCCAAACGATGGATGCGCTGATCACCAATCGGTCGGTCAAAGTTTTGCTCTACAACGCTCAAGCTACCAGTAGCGTGACCCAGCACGTGCGCGATCTGGCGGCTCAGGCCGGTATTCCCGTGGTCGGCGTTACTGAGACCATGCCAACCAATGAACCCAGCTATCAAGCTTGGCAACAAGACCAAATTAACCAGTTATTGAAAGCGCTTGGCAACTAACGTTATGTCGCAACCCGTTATTGAGCTAAAGAAGGCTGGCTTGCGATTGGGGGAACGCCGGCTCTGGCAAGATCTGAACCTGGCCGTCGAGCCGGGCGAGTTTTTGGCCGTACTGGGGCCCAACGGCTCTGGTAAGACCAGCTTGTTACAGGTGCTGTTGGGTCTGAGCCAATTATCAACTGGCAGCGTCATGATAGCAGGTAAAGTTCCAGAACGCGGTAGCGACATTATCGGGTACGTGCCGCAACAGAAAGGCTTTGACGCCGATCTACCAATTCGCGGACGTGATTTAGTGCGCTTTGGACTGGACGGCCACAAATATGGTTTTAGCCTTGGCAACCGAGACGGCGAACAACGTGTTCAGGCTGCTATCGATGCTGTGGGGGCTCAAGATTACGCTAACGCCCCAGTCGGATTGCTTTCCGGCGGCGAACAGCAGCGGTTGCGGATTGCTCAGGCCTTGTTGGGAGACCCGCAGATCTTGCTTTGCGATGAGCCGTTGTTATCACTTGACCTAGCCCACCAACAAGCCGTCAGCATGCTGATTGATGAGCGCCGCCGCCAAGCCGATACGGCGGTGGTGTTTGTAACGCACGATATTAATCCGGTGCTGCCGATGGTAGATCGGGTACTCTACATCGTGGGCGAACATTGGGCGATTGGTAAGCCAGATGAGGTGCTCACAACGGCTAAGTTAACTAAGCTTTATGGCACACCCGTCGATGTGGTAAAGGTTCGCGGCCGGGTGGTGGTTGTAGCTGCCGGCGAAGAACTACCCACAGAGCCTGGCGGGCGTCATCACGAGCATAGCCATAAACCAGCGGAGCATCACTGATGGGTCTCGGTTTTTATTTGGCCCAACCTTTCGCCATACATGCACTGCTAGCGGCCATCCTAGTGGCAATAAGTTGCGGTCTGATCGCGCCGTTCGTTATTAATCGCGGCATGGCCTTCGCGGTTCACGGCACCAGTGAGCTGGCCTTTACCGGGGCGGCGGCCGGGTTGCTGGTTGATGGTAACCCCGTTGTTGGCGCGCTGATCGGTGCGTTGGTGGTGGCCGGCGTCATTGGACTCCTGGGCGTACGCGAACGGGAGCGGGACTCCTCGATAGGGGTGATACTGGGCTTTGGCCTCGGTCTCGGTGTATTACTCTTGAGCTTCTATCACGGCTTTGCGACCGAGGCTACCAACATCCTATTTGGCAATATCTTCGGCGTCAGTGGCGGCCAGCTTTGGCTACTGTTCGCGATTGGCGTTACGGTCATTCTCGCTATGGCCATCCTTTACCGACCGTTGCTGTTTGCCTCGGTTGACCCCGAGGTTGCGGTGGCCCGGGGTGTTCCCGTGAGATTACTCGGTATCATTTTCCTCTTCATCCTGGCCCTAACAGTGACCGAGGCTGCCCAAATCGTCGGCACACTGCTGGTATTGAGCTTAGCTATCACGCCAGCCGCCGCTGCCCTGCGTCTGTCGGCCAAGCCCGCCACCGTCACCTTCCTGTCGATCTGTTTTGCGCTGACTGCAGCTGTAGGCGGCCTCCTAATCAGTTTCCAGAGCAATACCATTAAACCCAGTGTTTTCGTAACTTCGATTAGTTTTATTATCTACCTCATCGCCCGGGTGATGGGTCCCAAGCTTCGCAGCCGCCGCGCGCGTTAACACATCTAGTACAAATCGCAACACTGACGTATAATTGCGACGTCCTACAGGTGTGTACCTTTCTACCCGAGGTGGTGATTAACCATGTCAGAGGAGCGCGTCGAGGGGCACGACCGCGTAGAGGAAATTCTTGGTGAGGCGGCGTGGGCATTCGCTGCTCTCGGCTTGGTAGAGCTATGCGTGGCTTTCTTATCGCACAAGGTTGCCCTTGGTGCCGATGGCGGCCATAATGCGCTCGAGTTCTTGATCCTTGGGATCAGTCGTCGGGGTCACGTCGGCGAAACCGAGAGCAAAATCAGCTTCTGGAATTGCCGGGTAATGCCTCGAACGGCCGAGCTGACGTCGTACGGCACTGTTGTAGTGGCGGCGGTGTTGCTGTGGTTGAGCTGGGGCCATGAGACCCACCAGAGCGGCTGGTTGGCGCTCAGCTTGGTTGCTGTTAGCACAGCCGTCAACGCCTTCTACGCTCTCAAGATGCATGATCACCGTGATGCCGGCGATAACGCCCACGCCACCTGGTGGCATCTGGTAGGGGATACGATCGCCTCAGGTTTGGCCGTTGTGGCATATCTCATCATCGGTCTCGGTGGCAAGGTCGTGGTGGACCCATTCGCGGCCATTGTTGGCGTTTTGGTGATCGTTATCGTCCACATCTCCCCTATCAAGAGGGGGCGCCGGACGGCTCGGCTGCATCGGATACCCGGCCACACCCACCCTGTGACTCTAGGTAGTTGAGGCGTCGAGCCCGACCACCCGCACTAAAAAAGCGGCTGGCCGGGCTCGGAAACTTTTAACCTAAGCTAATAACTTTTTGATCTTCTCGGACACCTCTTTGGGCGTCAACTCGGCTTTTACAATATAATCAGTAGCCTTCATAGCAAAAACTTTGCTAGCGGTTTCGGCATCACCCATGTTAGTGAGCACCACCACTTTGAGATCTTTGGTTTTGGCGTCCTTGCGCAACTGCGCCAACACGTCGAGGCCGTTCATTTGCGGCATCATCAGATCAAGCAGTACGATTGTCGGGTTAAAATCCTCAATCAACTTCAGCCCGGCCAACCCATCGCCAGCGGTTTTAACTTCATAACCATCGGTCTCAAACTTCAGCCGATACATCTGTACAATCGCCGCGTCGTCCTCAATAATCGCAATCTTGGTGCCTTTTTCTGCCATGGCATTACTGTAACGCTTATAGGGTGGGTTGGGCAAGCTTAGGAAGGCTTTAGGTTTGGCTTCGGTTCGAGGGATGCTCTGTTAACCATGGTGCCGATTCGTATACTGCACAAACCAATGCACAGACTGGATCGGTTGCGCAGGTTATCCCAACCACTTCTGAGCCAATCTCACCGAACGCCTCATCCCTCCCCTCAACCAGCGAACCAAGGGTTGCCTTGATGTCGTTTCGGACGGTTTGCTCGTTATCACTAGTGTGCTCAACAAAGAGACCTTTCTCGGTTGTCTCTTGCTGAACCCAGCCAACCCCCGCCCAGGCTGCCTGCCCCGGCGTATCAATTCTTTTTTCGGCCATCACAACGTAAAGGCGGTCGCCCCAAACACCAAGCACTTGAGTCTGCGGTATTGATTTCTTTACGGCGATCTTGCTCTTTGGGGGAATAACTGAACTCAAAGTCATAATATTAAAGTTCGCTATTCCGGCATCTCTTAGGGCGGCGTCGAAGGCCGCTAATTTGGTGGGGCCAGTGCCTGTCCCTTTAACGATAGATATCTCCATATCGCTAGTTTAGCGAAGAATTAATAAGATACAACAGCACAAGTGGTTTATAACAGAGAAACCCACGGCATGGCCGCGGATCTCTCCGTGGTTAACCGTGGGTTGTTAGGCCGAGGCAGACTCGGCCAAATTGTCCAAGTACGTACCAATGTCCCACAATTTGGGCAACTCAGAGACTGCCACGAATTGACCTTTGACTCGGCCTGCGATCGTGGGATTGAAGGAGCCGATGATGGGAGAGTCGGTCGACTCGGCCTCGGCTGGGTAGAAGTCTCCTTCTGCGCTGAAGTACCAACCGACGCCGTCAAGCCGAGGCATTGCTCTGACGGAGTGGAAATGGAACTGCGAGCTCCGTCCGCGACCCGCGAGACGCGACTTACACATGAAGTGCGGCGGGGGTGTTTCGGTGTAGTGGCCTCCGGTTGCCAGAATGCTCCAGCGCCGAGGGTCGGGACCGCCGAGGATGTACTGGACTTGATCGATTGAGAGGGCCATAGCCCCTCCTGGTTCGTTCGAGAAGTGGGTTGGATATAACCGAAAGGTACGCGAAAGATTGACTAAATGATTGTACCATGAATAATGATAAAAAGCAAGTATCTGATACAAAAATTACTGTTTAGATCCTCTCGGGTAAAAGCACTTTACAAAAGATAGATTTCATGGTAGAATCTAGCCAGTTCGCCAGTGCTGCCTCAGAGCACAACGGGCAGCAACTTGAATCAAAACTCTCTTGGGAGGAGCCATGTCTGCGAAGGCGAGGTATTGGACCACAGTGTGGATTATCTTTGGCATTGTTGTTGGAGTAATCCTGTTGTTGGAATTACCCTCATGGTGGCATCATCCCATTGGCCTCCTATTTTGGGTGGTCGAAGTCGTGGGTGCCATTGTGGGTGGGTTGGTTTTCGGACCCGTGATCAAGCTTGTGGTCGATGGGGTGCTGTACGTATACGTTCTCATCGGCACTCGTCTGGCAAGACTTTTCCTCGGCAATCAAGCGGCTCAAGCGGACGAGAGGGGCGAGACACAAGATTCATTCGTCCACACGCCCCTGTTTCAGGTGTCATTCGTCCAGTGGTATCTGGGTTACCTGCATTTTGGAAACGACCGCGAAGCGGTAGACAAGTCACTAACGCCCGAAAGGATTGCGGTTTGGATTATCTTTGGATGGCCATTGGCGTTCGCGCCCCTGGTACTTGAGGAGACCACGCCGATTCTGCTCATTGTCTTGGGCCTCGCGCCCGTTATCGCACGTCACCTCGTGCGCCGGAGAGGGGAAGTTGAAAATGCAATCTCAAGAGCTTTCAGCACCGGGCTTCCAGATTCGTCACGCGCGGCCTAGCGACGTCGACCAACTGGTAGTCATCGAGAAGGCCGCCTGGGAGGCCGCCTGCGACCCCGACGACATGTTTACTGCCGAACAGTTCGCTCGGCAGATTGAATACGTCGGCGGCTTCATCTTCGTCGCCGAGGAGGAGGGGACAGGCCGTTTGCTGGGATACGTCTCGGCGCTGCGGCTCGATATCCCCCTCGACGCCGTTGTCCAGCACGCCACCACCTGGTACGAGCTGACCGGAGATGGCTGGTACACCACGCACCAGCCAAACGGGCTTGCCCAGTTTGGCGGTTCGATCGGTGTGCCACCGGAAGACGGGGGCGAAGGAGTCGGCCAGAGTTTGATCGAGCGCGAGCTCGTCGAAATGGTTCGGGAGGGCATGGAGTACACGTTCCTCGGAGGGAGACTGCCGGGGATGCGGGACTATCTCGCGACCCATCCGGGGACAACCCCGGAGGCATACTTCAAACTGACGCGGGACGACGGCCTGCCCTACGACGAACAGCTCCGCTACTACGTCGAGCTGTTCGAGCCCATCAAGCTGATGCCCGGGTACTTCAGGGACCAAGAGAGTTGCGACTATGGAGTGCTGCTGCTGTGGCGAAACCCCTACTACGGTCAGGGATCGCCGGAGGCGGCCGCCGAAGAATTCCAAGCCGAACTTGACTCGCTGAACGCGGAAGTGTAAGCGCGACTCAAGAAGGCCACAGGGCCGCCTCGAAAATGAGGCGGCCCTGATCCATTTAATGATACAATTAAACTGCTTATGTCAATACAGCTGTTGATCTTTATTGTCATCATTGTGGCAACCCTGTCGTTGGGCGCTCTGGTGTTACTGAGGAACCCAAAGAATTATACAAGCCAGCTCTTCGCCTTATTGGTAGTAGTGTTATCAGTTTGGATGACAGCCAGCTTCTTCGAAGACATTGCCTCTCGGGCAACCCTCGCCACACTATTCCTGCGTGTCGATTTTGGCTTCGGTCCAATTGTCGGCATTCTGTTTTATGAGTTCACTAATAATCTGATAGATGCCCCGATATTTAAGAATAGGTTCGTGCATGGTCTGATAGCCGGCTTGGCCCTAATCGCTGCAGCCTTGGGCGCAATAGTTGTTTTGAGTGTCCCCACCATTCACCACACTGCTAGTGGCGTACAGTTTGATACTACCAGCTGGGAAATCCCTTATGACATTTTTGTTTTACTGCCTTTCCTCTTCGGTGTAATTTCACTGTTCATCCGCAACCACCGGGCTAAAGGGCGGGAAAAGTCTCAAACCCGGATTATTATGACGGGTCTGACCATTTGGGTCACTTTAGCGCTCTTGGCAAACCTCGTACTTCCATCAGTCTTTAACATCCCAACGCTGTCGCGGATAGGGATTTACGGCGCAATCTTCTACATTGGCTTTACCGCCTATGCCATCGTCAAACATCGTCTGTTCGATATCCGCCTGGTTGTAGCTCGTACACTAGCCTACACTCTTTTGTTAGTGACGTTAACTGGCTTGTATGTGGCTGGCGCGTTTGGTATTACCACCCTGGCCTTTAGTAATCAAAAAATTGCCACTGGTCAAGAGGTTGTATTTGTGGTCTTGGCCATCATTCTAGCCTTCACTTTCCAGCCGCTCCGACGTTTCTTCGAACGAATTACCGATAAGATTTTCTTCCGCGATAAATACGACTCTCAGGAGCTGCTTAATCAAATCACCCAGGTGTTAGCCCAAGAAATTGATTTACAGAAAGTACTCGATCGCACACTCACCATGATCGCCCAAGCCGTGCGAGTGAACTTTGGGCAATATTTGATTTTTGATGAAGGCAAGGTTTATAAGGTGGAGCATTATGGGCGGATGCCGCAGAAACTAATTACGACGCCGGAGCTCAAGGCGCTGAACCGCCCGATGGTGGTGGCCGATGAGCTGGAAGCCGGCCGGCGCAAGGAAGTGATGGACGAGCACGGTATCCGGCTCAGTTTGGCGCTGCGCACCAAGGACGAGTTTGTTGGTTTCTTGCTGCTGGGCGATAAGCTTAGTGGGGACATTTACTCGACGCAAGATATTGAGTTGTTCGAGATTTTGGCTAACGAGTTAGCGGTTGCCATCGTAAACGCCAAGGCCTACGAAGAGATTGCTCAGTTTAACCTAACACTCCAAGACAAGGTTAACCAAGCCACTTCGCGCCTGCGAGTAGCCAACCGGCACTTAAAGGATCTCGATAAGGCCAAGGACGAGTTTATCTCGATGGCCTCGCACCAGCTGCGAACGCCGCTCACGACCATTAAGGGCTACATTTCGATGCTGCAAGAAGGTGATGCCGGCAAGATTACCAAAGATCAAAAAGAGTTTCTGGGCTATGCCTACGATGGCTCTGAGCGCATGGTCGGGTTGATTTCTGACCTCTTGAACGTCTCACGGATGAATTCCGGCAAGTTTATGATTGACCGTGCGGCCGTAGACCCAGTGGCGATGGTGGCTGATGAGGTACGACAGTTGCAGAGCCACGCCGATGCTAAGCAGCTTAAACTAATTTGGCAGCCGCCGAAAGATAAGATCACGTCGGTGCAGCTTGACGACAACAAGACCCGTCAGGTGATTATGAACTTTATCGACAATGCTATCTACTACACCAAGGAGGGCAGCGTTACGGTGACTCTCAATGTGGTGGATGGGCAGCTGGAGTTGCGTGTCACCGACACCGGCATTGGCGTGCCGCCCGATGCCCAAAAGAAACTGTTTTCGAAATTCTTTCGGGCTGGCAACGCCCAGCAAGTTCGCCCCGACGGTACCGGTCTTGGCCTGTACCTAGCCAAACGCGTGGTGGAAGACCAAGGCGGTACGATATTGTTTGAATCAACCATGGGCAAAGGCTCAACCTTTGGGTTTCGCTTGCCGATGAAGGCTTCGGCTGGCATAGCCGCCAATGACGCTCCGCCAGCTACCACTGTTAAAGTTGCTACCGCTCCGGCTGCAGCCAAAACTCACAAGGTGGCGGTAAGCACATGATTCACCCCGGGTTGCAACTGGCATTCTACATCCCTTCGATCATTGGCATGATCGGATTAATCGTGTTTGTGCTGGTCAACAACCCCCACAATTACCTCAGCCGGGTGTTTTCGGCCTTAGCCGGCGCCGGGCTGCTCTATATCACCTTTGAGATGATCGCAAATCTTAATTCCAATATTGCTCATGCCACCGTGTTCATGCGCATGGCCGATAGTATTGCTTCGACCATCCCAGGGTTCCTTTTCTGGTTGGTCTGGATATTCCCGGTCTATCGCAAAATCCGCGCCACCAACTGGATCATGTTGCCCGTTTCCTTGTTTTTCTTCTTTTGCACTTGGCTACCGGGTTACATGACGGTACTCGCCCTCGGGCCTTACGGTTATGTTGAACGCCCTGGCCCGATCGGTTGGCTTTACCAGATTTATGTGTTTGGACTAGCTAGCGCCACGATCATCTATCTGATTCGTAAAATTAAAACTGTCGAAGCCAGCTATAAGAGTCAGGTTCGGTTTATGGCTTACGGCATTGGCACGGTGCTATTCTTTAACATCGTCTTTAACTTCTCGGGGCTCCCTTTCCATCTCGACCGCTTTAGTATTTTCTTTGCTGTGCCGTCGTATCTAGTACTTGTTGGTACGATTGGATTTGCCATGGTGCACCATGATTTGTTCGACGTACGGCCGCTGGTGGCCCGGTCGATGATGTATTCATTGCTCCTGATTACGCTCGGTGGCATTTACGGCAGCTCGATTTTTGGTATTTCACGGGTGTTCTTTAGGTCGAACCAGGTTGGGGGCACTCAACAATTCGTGTACACTACGCTAGCCGTTCTGTTGGCCTTTACCTTCCAGCCGCTGCGGCGGTTTTTTGAACGCATTACCGATCAAATATTCTTCCGCGATAGTTATGAAACTGAGGAAGTGTTAAATCAACTGGGCGAGTTGATTTTGTCTGAGATTGTACTCGACAAACTGCTGAAGAAAACTCTTAATCAACTGTGTCGACGACTCAGAATAGCTAGCGGCCATTTTGTGGTTTTGCACCTTGGCCGGATCTATAATTTAGCTGATTATGGTCACCCCTTGCGTAGCGAGCTGACGATGGAAGAGGTGCGGGCGCTCGGACAATCAGTGGTGGTGGCTGACCAGCTTGATGATACGCGCAAACGCCAACTGCTCGAAACGTTGGGCGTGCGCGTGAGTGTATTGCTGCGCACGAAGGACCAGTTCGTCGGTTTTTTGATGCTTGGCGATAAGCTTTCCGGCGACATTTATACCGATCAAGACCTTGATCTGTTGAAGATTCTGGCTTCGCAACTGGCTGTGGCTATTTCTAACGCCATTGCCTACGAGCAGGTCTCGCGTTTCAATGAAACGCTCAAAGACCGCGTTAACCGGGCTACCGGCCGCCTGCGGGTAGCCAACCACCACTTAAAGGAGCTCGACACGGCCAAAGACGAGTTTATTAGCATGGCCTCGCACCAGCTGCGTACCCCGCTTACTACCATTAAGGGCTACATCTCGATGATGCTGGAGGGTGATGCCGAACCACTCAAGCCGCAGCAACGCAAGTTCGCCGAAATGGCTTTTGAAAGCACTCAGCGCATGGTGTATGTCATTGCGGACTTGTTAAACGTGTCGCGGTTGTCGGCCGGCCGGTTTGTGCTCGATCCGGAGCCGACTAATATGGTGCAATTAGTGCGCGACGAGGTGCGCCTGATGACCAGTCATGCCGAGGGCAAGGGGCTCAAGTTAGCCGTGATGACACCGCGGAGTTTACCAGAGATTGAGATCGATGCCGGCAAAATCCGCCAGGTTATCATCAACTTGGTTGATAATGCCATTTACTACACCAAAGAGGGCAGCGTGACAGTAACATTGTCAAAGAACGGCGACTTAGTGCGTTTTACCGTCACCGATACTGGCATTGGCGTGCCGGCCGAGGCCAAAAGCAAACTCTTTACCAAGTTTTTCCGAGCCGAAAACGCCCAAAATACCCGCCCCGATGGTACTGGTCTAGGGCTTTACTTAGCCAAAAAGATTATTGAGGCCGAGAGCGGCAAGGTTCTGTTTGAGTCAACCGAAGGCCAAGGCAGTATGTTTGGTTTTGAGTTATCAATTAAGGCCGCCCACGCTGCTCGGACAGTCCATAATCTCACCGACGACCAGCCAGCAGCCAAGGCTAAGGCAGTGGTACCTGAGTAATGCAAGCATTGCTTGCCGCCATCATCGCCGGTGCACTTAGCTTTATGGTCTTAGGCGTCTTAGCGGGTCTGGTTCACCGCTGGCGCCACGGCAGCTCGCGAAGGTACCTCTGGGGCGTAGCCGTGATTGCGGTGTTAGTAGCCGTTTATGAGTACCTCAACTATCTGGGACGATAGATGTCTCGGGCGTTACAATTTGCTAAACTAAAGATGATGCTAATGGTTATAGACCGGTGGCGATGAAGACCCAATATCGAGTAATCTTGTTGATGCTCGGTCTATTGGCCGTGGCCGCGATCGGCCTGGGTCTGTTAAGTCGTAGCGAGAAACAGCATGCCGCCGGCTTGTACCAGGATATTGTAGACCAACAGCAGCGTTTGTTTGACGCCGTTTACCGTCTCGACGGCACACCCCAAGTCAGTCTGGCCACAGATTACACTTATTGGGACGATATGGTAACCTTCGTTAAGAATCCGACCACACCAACCAATCAGACTTTCGCTCATGAGAATCTCGATACCGCGCTCGCCACCTATGGAGTTGATAGTATTTGGATTTACCAATTAAACGGCCAAGTTGCTTATCAAACTAATGATCTGGGCCTGGCAAATTACAAATTGCCGTTAACGCTCACCCAAATCCAGACCGCCTTTGTTAAAACTCCTGGGACGCATTTCTTTATCCGGACCAGTCAGGGAATCGTTGAATTGCGCGGCGCCACTATTACCACTTCTAACGACCCCAAGCATCTGATGCCGCCACAGGGCTACTTCTTTACCGGACGCCTTTATGGCCTAGCTTATCGGCAGAACCTCGGTGCCGATCTCAAAAGCCAGGTCGACCTAGCGCCAGCCGCACCGACGAATGTGCCGGCCCCCAGTACTGGTGAAG
>Ga0265338_10000995_pt1 | contig 47741 bp, 27 predicted proteins | sample 42126metaG_FD_193579 | JGI IMG/M metagenome (GOLD analysis project Ga0265338, IMG submission 193579) | Rhizosphere microbial communities from Carex aquatilis grown in University of Washington, Seatle, WA, United States - 4-21-26 metaG | ecosystem: Host-associated > Plants > Roots > Rhizosphere...
TTGACCACCACAACGCACGCCCGGCGGGCCTCCACGATCCGGTCCGCAATCTTTTTGTCCTGCTCGGTAATTCCGGCCTCGGCGTCCAAAACCAGCACGGTAATGTCGCTGCGGACGATGGAATCCACCGCACGCTGGACGCTGAAAAACTCGACCGAATCATCCACCCGCCGCGCCTTGCGCATGCCGGCGGTGTCAATGAGCACGTATTGTTGCCGCACCCCGTCGGTTTCCACCTCGAACGGCACGTCAATGGAATCGCGCGTGGTGCCCGGCACGGGGCTGACGATGACCCGCGCCGAGTTCGTGAGGGCATTGATGATCGAAGACTTGCCGACATTGGGTCTTCCGACAATGGCGAGTTTCAATGCCGGCGAGTCCGCAGTCAGCAGTTGATGGTCAGCAGCCGGAAAATCCGCGTTTTCGGCGCTACTGACTGCTGACGGCTGACTGCGGACTGCCGGCAAAAGCGCCATCGCGGTGTCCATCAAATTCTCAATCCCTTCGCCATGAATCGCGCTGACCGGGAACATTTTTTCAAAGCCAAGCTGCGAAAATTCATCCATGCCCTTTTCCGCCCGGCTGGTGTCCACCTTGTTGACGGCGATCAAAATCGGTTTCCCGCTGCCGCGCAATTTTCCCGCCACTTCGCGGTCGAGCGGCACGATGCCCTCCTGCACGTTGACCACCAGGATGATGACGTTTGCGGCCTCGACAGCCAGGTCCACCTGCTCCATTGCCGCCTTGAGAATGACATCGCCCGCCTTTTCGCGCCGCATCAGGCCGATGCCCCCGGTGTCCACGAGCGTGAAGGCGCGCCCATGCCATTCGGCCTCGGCGCTGATCCGGTCGCGCGTGACGCCGGGCTGGTCGTGGACGATGGCGATGCGCCGGCCGACGATGCGGTTGAACAGCGCGGACTTGCCGACATTGGGGCGACCGACGATGGCAATTAAATCTGGCACGCGATAAGCATAAATCATTTATCGCCGGACGAAAGACAAAAGCCGTGTCATGCCGCGAGAATATCGCCCGCCACGATCCGTTTTCCCAGTTGGGCATACAAAACTTTGTCCCGATCGGGACAAAGTTTTGTATGCCCGTTTCGTAATTGGAGAGCGCAAGCGAGGATGACGGGACTGGAATTCCGCCGAACACCTGAAAGGAGCAGCCAACCGGGATGGCTTTTCGGAATAATAACTATTTCAATTTGTGCATCAAGCCCTTGGCCCGCCCCACCCAGACGCGGTCGCGGCGACGCTGGAAGGCCGGGGCATGCGCGTCATCGGCCACCACGTCCTTCAACTCCGCGCGCGCCAGCTCCGGCTGGTTCCGGGCCAGGTACAGCTCAGCCAGCTGTACCTTGGCCCGCGGGTAGGAGTGGTTGGCCGTCACCTGCTGCCAGCATCGGAGCGCGGCCTCGGTTTCACCCAGCGCGGCCAGCGTTTCGGCCAGCGCCATCATCGTGTAGCCGTACTCGTGTTCCGGTTTTTGGGCGATGACGCCTTCGAGCAATGGCCGCGCCTCGGCGGCGCGTTTCGAGCGCAGCAGGCACTGGCCGAGATGGGCGCGCGTGTCCATGTCCTCCGGATCGCGTTCGAGCGACGCGCGGTAGCCGGCCTCGGCCCGGTCGAGTTTGCCCTGTTGAAAATAAATGTCGGCGAGCTGCGAGTGATGGTGCGCCTTGTCCAGGTAATGGATTTGCGCCTGCAGTTCCTTGATGCGGCGCCGGCTGTGCGCGCCGGGCAGTTCAAATCCGCGCGTGGCTGAGGGCGCCGCGCGATAAACAAATAAATAATAGAGAAAAGCGGACAATCCCCAGCCGATAAGGATGAACACCGCCCAGATCCATTCGCGCTGGCGGATGGCATCAATCAGCATCCAGATTTGAAAAACGAATACCGCCAGCCAGACCGGACTGGTCAAATAAAAATTCCAGTCCGCAATGTTGGTGAGCAACGAGGCGAACATCTTTGTAGCTTAGGCGCGCGGGTAAAACGAGGCAATCAAACTTCATAACGGCCCGGCGAATCCGCCGCCAAGTGTCTCATGCTGAAGCGCAAACCTCCGCCTCTTCCTGGTGATATCCGACCGGCAAAAGTCGCAAGACCACGAGGAAGTCGGCCAACAATTCCCCCTCTCCGCTCCATCGGATGGAGGGGAGAGGGCCGGGGTGAGGTGAGGCTTCGCGCATTTCAAATGGATGCCTGTCCATCCCTGGTTCGCAAATCTGGCTGGCCCACTGGCACTCCCCACAAGAAAAAAGCCGGCAAATCGTCACCCCGTCACGTCCCGTTCCGCCGATTCCGCAATTGACGGCTTGTTTTCGGCGCGTTTCCCGTATAATTATCTGCAGCACTCACAGCGTGAATCCAACCATCATCATCATGCCGACGTACAATGAGCGGGAAAATCTCCCGCGCATGGCCGAACGTCTTTTGAAACTGCCGGTGCCGGTGGACCTGCTGGTGGTGGACGACAATTCGCCCGACGGCACGGGCAAACTGGCCGACGAACTGGCGGCGAAACACCCCGAAATCCATGTCCTGCATCGCGCGGAAAAGAACGGCTTGGGCCGCGCCTACATTGCCGGGTTCAAATGGGCGCTGGAACACAATTACGAGTTCATTTTTGAGATGGATGGCGATTTTTCGCACAATCCGGATGATGTGCCCAGCTTCATCGAGGCGACCAAGAACGCCGACCTGGTGCTGGGCTCGCGCTACAAGGACGGCATTCGCGTCATCAACTGGCCGCTGAAACGGCTGATGCTCAGCCGCAGCGCGGGGAAATACGTGATGTGCGTGACTGGCATGCCGTTCACCGACCCAACCGGCGGCTACAAATGTTTCCGCCGGCGCGCATTGCAGGCCATCAATCTCGATGCCGTGGAATCCAACGGCTACAGCTTTCAGATCGAGATGACGCACATCCTCTGGCGGCAGGGGTTCCGGATCGTCGAAGTCCCCATCATCTTCACCGATCGCGCCGAAGGCACCTCAAAAATGTCCGGGCACATCATCCTGGAGGCCATCTGGATGGTCTGGAAGCTGTTGTTTCAAAACGGCCTGCGCCGCTGGCCGCACAAGCACTGAAGCGGACAAAACCCTGCTAGTTTCACCACTTTTAAGCATTAGATGAAATGCTACTTCTTCGCTGTTGCCATATTATATTTGAATTGAATACCCGCGTTGACATTTAATTCGATCAACCCGACGGGAATCGGGACGTCACTCTGTGCGCGCCGCAAACGAATGGGTTTGGGGCAAGGTCAAGGGATTATGGCAAAGGCTTCATTGGAACGGTGGAGAGACTTGGCTGTGGCAGCCCGCTATGACGTTCGGGAACTCGCCAAACTGTGCCATTTGTCCGTCCGACAATTGGAACGCGACTTTCGCCAGGTCTTGGATCGCTCACCGCAAGATTGGCTGAATGAACAGCGGATCAAGGCCGCCCAACAACTGCTGCTTTCCGGCCAACCGGCCAAGCAAGTGGCTTCCGACCTGGGTTTCAAGCAAGTCTCCCATTTCTATCGTCAGTTCAAATCATTCAACCAGATGACGACTTCAGAATTCCTTTCGATGGCAAAGCCAGTTGGCTCGATATGTCGCTGGCAGATACAAAACGCCGCTTGATCAACATCCCATCAACTTGGGTAAATAAGTGGGTCGGTAATAAATGGATCAAGACTTCAAACCGGAGACAGATTTTATGCGATATCCCTTAACAACCAGTTCGATTCTACTTGGAATTTTATTCGTTGTGCCGTTCACGATATGGGGCCAGCAGTTGTCCGGGCAACCTTCCCAACTACCGCAAAGGCAGTTGTTGCGCGGCCACATGCCGGCGGCCGTTTCCCGCTTGCAGTCGATAAAGCGGCTGGAGGCAACGAACACCCTCCGACTGGCCATCGGCCTGCCGTTGCGCAACCGGGAAGCGCTCAACCATCTGCTGCACGAGCTTTACGATCCGGCGAGCACGAACTTTCATCGTTATCTGACACCAGCGGAATTCACGGCACGGTTTGGGCCGACCGAGCAGGACTACGAAAAAGTTGTGGCTTTTGCGGAGCGGAACGGGCTAACAGTGACCGGCCGGCATGTGAACCGGGTCTTGCTGGATGTGAGGGGGAACGTGGCGGACGTGGAAAAGGCGCTCCAGGTGACGATGCGCGTGTATCAGCACCCGAGCGAGGCGCGCCGGTTCTTCGCGCCGGATGCCGAACCGTCGGTGAACGAGTCCCTTCCGATTGTGCACATCAGCGGTTTGGATAACTATGCGTTGCCACGGCCGCGCCTGCGAGCAACTCCGCTGGCCAATGGGCAAAAAGCCTCAGCAAATGACGGTTCCGGTCCCGAAGGCCAATATCTAGGGTACGATTTCCGGGCGGCTTATGCTCCGGACACAACCCTAACCGGTTCGGGGCAATCGGTTGGGCTGCTGGAATTCGATGGTTATTATGCTGACGATATTACTTCCTACGAATTCATGGCCGGATTGCCGGATGTGCCTTTGTCGAATGTGCTGATCGACGGGGCTGATGGTACTCCCACCATCTATTTTACTGGCGAAAGTACCGAAGTTGAGGTCTGTCTTGATATCGACATGGCGATCTCCATGGCCCCGGGGCTGTCGAATGTGGTTGTTTATATCGCCCCCAATCCCAGTCCGTGGGAGGACCTTTTGAACCCCATGGCCACGGACAATCTCGCCAAACAATTGAGTTGTTCTTGGGGTGAAAGCGGTGGAATTTCCAACGCAACGACCGACGCGATTTTCCAGGAGATGGCGGCACAGGGCCAATCCTTTTTCAGCGCTTCGGGCGATGGTGACGCTTATACCGGGCTGATTGATTTCGCGGGAGATTCGCCCTACATCACGCAAGTGGGTGGGACCACCTTGACCACGAGTGGACCAGGCGGATCATGGGCTTCGGAAACGGTATGGAATTGGGGTAACGGCATAGGAAGCGGTGGCGGGATCAGCACTCAATACCCAATACCGGACTGGCAAGCGAACATTGACATGACCGCCAACCAGGGATCAACGACCATGCGCAACACGCCGGACGTGGCGATGACCGCCGATAACATTTTTGTGTATGCCTCGCTTAACGGCGGTGAATTGGCGGTGGGTGGTACAAGCGCGGCTGCGCCGTTGTGGGCGGGGTTTACTGCCCTGATTAATCAACAGGCGGAGGCCAATGGGCAGGCGCCGGCGGGTTTCATCAATCCCGCCCTATCCATTCTGGGGGCGGGGCCGAATTACGCTTCCTGCTTCCATGACATTACGACTGGAAATAACACGAACGACAACAGCCCGACGCTGTTCTATGCCGTTCCCGGTTATGATTTGTGCACGGGATGGGGTACGCCGGCGGGGCAAAACCTGATCAATATCCTGGCCACCTCTGAGCCGTTGCTCATCACGCCCAACATGGGTTTTGCTTCCAGCGGCGGCGTAGGCGGACCGTTCACAATCACTTCCGGGAGCTTGACGCTGGTCAATGCGGGGACAAATGCGTTTTCCTGGACGCTCACCAGCGACTCACCCTGGCTCGACGCTTTGCCCAGCAACGGCACTTTGACGCCCGGCGGACCGGCAACCACCGTGACGGTGAGCCTGAACACCGCGGCCAACAACTTGCCGCTGGGGACTTACCTGGCAACATTATGGTTCACCAACCTGAACGATGGCGTTGGGCAAAGCCGGCAATTCATCTTGTCGGTGATCAGCCCGCCGACGATTACCAGCCAGCCGGCGGATCAAACCGTGCTAGAAGGGACGCCGGCAACGTTCACCGTGGCTGCCACGGGAGGTTTCCCGTTGTTTTACCAGTGGCAGGATAGTGTGGGCAACCTGACCGACGGAGGGAACATTTCGGGTGCTGCGACCGCCAACCTGACCATCGGCCAGGTTTCGCCGTCTGATGTGGGTACCTATAGTGTCATCGTAAGCAATTTTGCCGGCGTGGCAATCAGCGGTAACGCGTTTCTTACCCTTACGCCATCGGCCCCGGTCATTACCCGGCAACCGGCGGATCACACGGTTGCGGCCGGCCAAACAGCGGTGTTCACTGTAAGTGCCATCGGCACCACGCCATTCTTCTACCAGTGGAGCTTTAACGGAATGAACATTGATGATGCAACCAACGCGACCCTGACACTTGACAATGTGCAACCGGCACAGGCGGGCAATTACGCGGTACTGGTGACCAATATCTATGGTTCCATCCTCAGTTCCAATGCGGCTCTGAATGTCCGTATTGTGCCAGTTATTATTTCCTTCACCCCTTCCTCCGGGAGCACCGGAACCGTGGTGAATATAAGCGGGTTGAACTTTGATCCGGCCGCCAGTAACAATATTGTGTATTTTGGCAGCGTCCGCGCCGAAGTGACCGCCGCCAGCGTGACGAATCTGGTGGTAACGGCGCCAATCGGAGCGATTTATGCGCCTATCACGGAAACAGTGAACGGATTGACCGCGTGGTCCAGCCAGTCGTTTTTTGCGACGTATGCGGGGAGAGGCCAAATTGACAGCAAGTCCCTGGCGCCGATGGTGGATTTGACGGGGACCTTCTTTTATACGGACGAGGTTAATGAAGTAGCAATTGGGGACCTGGATGGAGACGGCAAGCCGGACCTGATCGTATACAATAGCGGGTGGATATTCCCAGTGGGAACAACTCCCTCGATCCTGATATTCAGGAATATCAGCACCCGGGGGCCTCTGACGGTGAATTCATTTGAGCAGGAGGTCGTTTTGCCCATTGAAGGGACATCGAGAGCGCCGTGTGGCTTGGCCTTGGCTGACTTGGATGGGGACGGGCGATTGGATATCGTTGTTTCCAGTTTCACCGGCAACAAAGTTTGCATTTTTCAAAACTTTTGCAGTCCGGGGGTCATCTCGACCAATTCCTTCGGGGCACAGGTGGACCTCCCGGTGAGTGGCGGGCCGGCTGATGTGGCGGTGCAAGACTTGAACGGCGACGGCCGGCCGGACGTCGTGACGGCCAATCAATCCAGTGGCACCGTGTCAGTTTTACGAAATTTGGGTATCACCGGAGTCATCACCAGCAATTCCTTCGCGGCTCAAGTGGACTTTCCGGCGACGGCCAACCTCAGGTCCCTGGCCGTTGCCGATTTGGATATGGACGGGAAGCCGGATTTGGTGACGGGGAGCTACACTGACGCCGGCGGGGAAATATCGGTGCTGCGGAACACGGGCATGGTGGGGGACGTTTCCAGTAATTCGTTTGCACCAAAAGTGGTTTTCATGGCGAAGGCCGGTGTCCTGGATGTGAAAGTTTGTGATTTGGACGGGGACGGCAAGCCGGACCTGATTACTGCATTCGGAAAAGAGTATTACTATACCCTGGGGAGCATCTCGGTATATCGGAACACGAGTCTGCCGGGAGAAATCACCACCAACAGTTTTGCTGGCAGACGGGATTTTCACAGCGATATGGTGCCGCATACCGTGGCCGTTGGCGATCTGGATGGAGACGGGAAGCCGGACGTTGTTGTCGTGGGGCCATCGTGGCGGATTAACGTCTTCAAAAACACGAGCGTGTCCGGCATTGTTTCCTTGGCGCCGAGCGTCTTATTTGACCTCGACCTTTGGGGCATCGCGTGTGGCGTGGCCATCGGGGATCTGGACGGGGATGGGCGGCCGGACATCAGCTTCGGCAACAACTATTACTCGATGGTGTCGGTGCATCAGAACGTCAGCCTGTTCCCCGGCGGGCCGATGATCGTTTTGCAGCCGACGAGTCAGGTCGTGCCGGTCGGCGGGACGGCAACCTTCAGTGTGAGCGTCAGCGGCAATGCTCCGTTTGGCTACCAGTGGTATTTCAATGGAACGAATCTTCTCGCCGGAGCCACTGATGCGACGCTGACTTTGACCGATGTCCAGCTCTCGCAAGCCGGCAACTATGCCGTGCGGGTCACCAATGCTATTGATACGGCGACCAGCGATAGCGCGGTCTTGACCGTGTACACCGTGCCTCCTTTCATTACGACCCAGCCGACGAATCAGGTGGTAGCGATGGGTGACACGGTGGAGTTCACCGTAGCGGCCGGTGGCACACCGCCGTTCAGTTACCAGTGGTATTTCAATAACACCCAAGCCATCAGTGGAGCTACGAACGCTACGCTCACGCTGACCAATGTTCAACTAACCCAGGCAGGCTGGTACAAGGTGCTGGTGGCCAATGTCTGTGGATCAACCAACAGTGCGAATGTGCTTTTGACTGTGGACTCCTGTACCCCGGCGCCCTCGGGCATGATCGGCTGGTGGCCGGCGGAAGGCGATGCCAATGACATTATTGGCGCCAACAACGGCGTGTTGCTCAACGGAACCGGTTTTGCCGGTGGCGAAGTCGGCCAGGCCTTCAGTTTTAGCGGCGGCTTGGTTGGAACCGCCAGTCCCTGCGTCCAGATCCCGTATTCTCCAAGTCTGATCAGTTCCCGACTCTCGGTGGAAGCGTGGATCAAACCCCTGAGTGATTCTCAAAACCAAAACTGCCTGATCTATGGTCAAAACAATGGACTCCAACTGGTTGGCTTCCAAGGACGCCTCGGCATCCAACCGGTTTTCCGGTTCCTGGACGGCAATGGCACGTGGCAGACAGCTCGCAGCAGTACATACCTTACGAGAGGCAAGTTTAGTCATATAGCCGGGACTTGGGACGGATCGTGGCTCCGGGTTTATGTCAACGGAAATCCGACCGGCACCCTCAAGCCAGCAACCAGCCCGGTGGATTCGGGTTGTGATTTCTTCATTGGCGGCATTTACAGTCCCGCTCCGGGCAGTTGTCAGAACACGGCACAATATTTCAATGGCCTGATTGACGAGGTGAGCTGTTACAATCGGGATCTGACCATAGATGAGATTCGATCCAACTACAATGCAGGCGTCGCGGGCAAGTGCCCTTCAAGTCCGCCGGTGATTCTTTCTCAACCAACCAGCCAAACGGTGGGTGTCGGGAGGCCGGTCACTTTCCGTGTGGTGGCCGGCGGCTCGGCCATTCTGAGTTATCAATGGCAATTGAATAACTCCAATATTCCCGGTGCGACCAGCTCGACCTATTCAATCGCGTCGGTTACCACGAATGATGCAGGCAACTATGCCGTTAGGGTGAGCAATTTTTGTTGCTCGACCATCAGTTCCAATGCGGTGTTGACGGTGGCTGTGCCGCCGGTGATCACCCAACAGCCGGTCAATGTGACGACCAATGTCGACGGTAGCGCGACATTCACCGCAGTGGCGGATGGAACAAACCCGCTGTTCTATCAGTGGCAGAAGAATGGCGCCGGCTTGACGAACAGCGACCGCATCTCCGGCGCCGACTCCAGCACGTTGACGCTCACAAATCTCACGCTGTCCGATGCGGGAATCTACAATGTCCTGGTAACCAATACTGCCGGCAGCGCCGCCAGTTTATATGCCGTGTTAAGAGTCTGGACTCCCTCCGGTGTCGTTGCCTGGGGCTACAATGACGAGGGGCAGACCAATGTTCCTTCGGGTCTGACCAACGCGGTGGCGATCAGCGCCGGGGCATTCCACTGTCTGGCAGTCAAAAGCGACGGGACTGTCACCGCGTGGGGCAATGGTGGCATGGGGGAAACCAACGTGCCTCCGGGGCTGACGAACGTAGTAGCGGTAGCCGCCGGGGAGTTTCAAAGCCTGGCGCTCAAGGCCGACGGCACGGTGGTTGCCTGGGGAATGAACGCTCACGGTCTGACCAATGTGCCGGCCGGGCTGACGGACGTGGTGGCGATTGCCGCCGGTGATGAACACAATCTGGCGCTCAAGAGGAACGGCACGGTGGTTGCCTGGGGTAACAACGATTATGGCCAGACCAATGTCCCTCCGAACCTGACGAACGTAGTGGCGATTGCCGCAAGTCAGATTAACAGTCTGGCCCTTAAGGGCGATGGCACAGTGGCTGCCTGGGGCGACAACGAATACGGCCAGACCGATGTTCCTCAGGATCTGACGAACGCGGTGGCGATTGCCGCCGAAGATTCCCTCGGCCTGGCGCTCAAAGCCGACGGCATGCTGGCCGCCTGGCCCGTGAACGATGTCCCTTCAGATCCGCTGGACGTGCGGACGATAAGCGGCGGGGCGTTCTACGCTTTGGCGCTCCAAGGTGATGGCACGGTGGTTGGTTGGGGAAGCGACCGTTTTGGCCAGATTGACATTCCTTTGGGCCTGACCAACGTAACCGCGATAAGCGCAGGCGCGTACTATGCCTTGGCCCTCGGCAACCTGTCCCCTGTGATAACCATGGATCCACAAAGCCAAACGGTCATGGTGGGGAGCGATGTGACGTTTACGGTGGAAGCCGGTGGAAATGCGCCGTTGAGTTACCAATGGTATTTCAACGGGACGACCGCTCTCACAGGAGAGACGAACACGTCGCTGACGCTCACCAGTGTTCAACCGGCGCAAGCGGGCAGTTATTCGGTGGTGGTGACAAACGTGGCGGGGAGCGCGACCAGCGCCGACGCGGTGCTGACAGTGAATGTGCCGCCGATCATCTCCCAGCAGCCGGCGGATCAGACGGTGTGTGTGGGATCATTGGCGGCGTTCAGCGTGGCGATGAGCAATCTCAGCACGCTGCCATTGAGTTATCAATGGTTCTTTAACGCGACCAATCTGTTGGCCGGGGCGACCAATGCGACGCTGACGTTCCCCGGTGTTCAGCCGGGTCAGGCGGGCAATTACTCGGTGGTCATCACCAACGTGGCGGGGAACGCGACCAGTTCCAACGCGGTACTGACGGTGAATGTGCCGCCAATTATCGCACAGCAGCCGGTGGATCAGACCGTATGCGCGGGATCGTCGGCGGAGTTTTGTGTGACCGCCACAGGCAGTGCGTTGAACTATCAATGGTTATTCAATGGAACCAACCTCGTCGTGGGTGCGGGCAGTTGTTGCACGCTGACGAACGTGCAGCTCAGTCAGGCAGGAAATTACTCGGTGGTCGTCAGCAACAGCTGCGGTTGGGTGTCCAGTTCCAATGCGATATTGACGGTGAACGTGGACCCGGTGATCACCCAGCAACCGGTTGATGTGATTGCCAACGTTGGTGGAACCGCAACCTTCACCGTGGCGGCAACCGGAATCCCAACCCCGAGCTACCAGTGGCGGAAAAGTGATTATAGCCTGGTGAACGGGGGGAACATCTCTGGTGCCGACACCGGCACGCTCACACTGACGAACCTCACTCCGAGGGATGCCGGAATCTACTCGGTCGTGGTCAGCAATGTTGCCGGCCGCGTCACCAGTACCTATGCCGTTTTACGGGTCTGGTTCCCGTCCAGCATTGTTGCCTGGGGCTATGACAATGCGAGCCAGACGGAAGTTCCCGCAGGACTGACCAATGCGGTGGCCATTACCTCGGGCGCCTATCATAATTTAGCGCTTAGGAACGATGGTACGGTGGTGCCCTGGGGTGACAACAGTACTCACCAGACCAACGTTCCACCGGGACTGACGAATACGGTGGCGGTAGCGGCGGGTTATTATTTCAATCTGGCGCTCCAAAATAATGGCATCGTGGCGGCTTGGGGCGACAACACTTACCATCAGACCAATGTTCCGTCAGGATTGGCGAACGTGGTGATGATTTCCGCAGGTTGGTATCACAGTCTGGCGCTCAGGAACGATGGCTCCGTGGTCGCTTGGGGTGACAATTCCTTTGGCCAGACCAATGTGCCAGCGGGATTGTCGAACGCGGTAGCGGTGGCTGGAGGCTTCTATCACAGTCTGGCGCTCAGGAATGACGGCACCGTGACGACCTGGGGTCAGGGCGGAGACGGCCAGACCAATGTTCCAGCGGGATTGTCAAACGTGGTGGCGATTGCCGCGGGCGGGTGCTACAGCGTAGCTGTCAAAAATGACGGCACCGTGACGGCCTGGGGCGGAGACGCTAAATGCGGAGCGAACGTTCCGACGGATTTGGCAAATGTGGCGACGGTGGCCGCCCGTTCCTTTCACGGTATGGCGCTCAAGAGTGATGGCACCGTGACGGCTTGGGGCAATAATCAATTTGGCCAGACCAATATCCCCCCGGGCTTGACCAATGTAGTGGCGATCAGCGTGGGAGGATATCATAGTCTGGCACTCGGCCGCGTGCCGCCGATGATTACCAGCCAGCCGGCCAACCAGACAGTATGCGCAGGATCGGCGGTCGGGTTCTGCGTGACGGCGACCGGGACACAGCCTTTGAGCTACCAATGGCAGTTCGATGAGACCAATATCGCCGGAGCGACAGGTAGTTGTTACACCTTGACGAATGCGCAGCCGGGGCAGGCGGGGAATTACTCGGTGGTCATCACCAACGTGGCCGGGAGCGTGACCAGTTCCAATGTGGTACTGACGGTGAACGTGCCGCCGATCATCGGCCAGCAGCCGGCCAATCAGACGGTGAACCAGGGCGGGAGTGCGGCATTCAGCGTGACGGTGAGCAATCTCAGCACGCTGCCATTGAGTTATCAATGGTTCTTTAACGCGACCAACCTGTTGGCCGGGGCGACCAACACATCGTTGAATCTGACTAACGTCCAAACGACCAAAGCGGGCAATTATTCAGTGGTCATCACCAACGTGGCGGGGAGCGTGACCAGTTCCAATGCGGTGCTGACAGTGAATGTGCCGCCGGTAATCGCCCAACAGCCGGTTAATGTGACGACCAATGCCGGCAGCAGTGCGACGTTCAGCGTGACGATAAACACCAACAGCACGCCGCCGTTGAGTTATCAGTGGCGTTTTAACACGACCAACCTGTTAGCCGGGGCGACCAACACATCGTTGAACCTGACTAACGTCCAAACGAACATTGCGGGCAATTATTCGGTGATGGTGACCAACGTGGCGGGGAGCGTGACCAGTTCCAACGCGGTACTGACAGTGAATGTGCCGCCGGTGATTGTGACCAACCCGGCCAGCCAAACGGTATTTCTGGGAAGCAACGCCGTCTTTACCGTGGTAGCAACGCCCACCAACAATTTGAGTTTTCGTTGGCGCTTCAATGGCGCCGCCCTTGCCGGAGCAACGAACAAGGTGCTCACCATCACCAATGTCCAGGTTACCAACGCCGGGGTTTATAGTGTCGTGGTAACCAATCTGGTGGGTAGTGCGACCAGTTCCAATGCCTGTTTGACGGTGACCATTGTGGCCACGAATTTCTTCAATAGCAGCGCGCTTAAAACGAATGGCAGTGCCATATACACCAATTACACACTCAGATTAACAACCGCGAAAACCAACCAGGCCGGCAGCGTCTTTTTGAAAACCCCGGTTGCCTTGGTCAGCAATGCTTCTTTCAGCACCTTCTTTTCGTTCCGTCTCAACCAGGGCGGCGGTTCGGGAAATTCAGCAGCGGACAATCATATCGGAGCCGATGGCATTGTCTTTGTTGTGCAAACGCTCACCAACAGTGTTGTGGGCGCTAATGGCGGCGGAATGGGTTACTACGGAGTCACCAACAGTGTCGGAGTCGAATTTGACACATGGTGCAACACGAACAATCCGACGATCGACCCGACCAACGATGGCAATCACATTGGAATAGACTTCAACGGGTTCTTGACGAATGCCGTTACCTTCTCGTATGGCGTCCGAAGCAATAAATACAGCGCCAAAACCATCCATATTGCGAATGACCTGAACAATTCGAATGTGTGGTATGCGTGGGTGGATTATAACGGGGCGAACAGCAATCTGGAGGTGCGTTTGTCAGAAACGAATAATGTACGTCCGGCAACGCCCACACTGGCCTATACCAACATCAACCTGCTTGGTTTCCTTGGCGCCAGGGGCAGGACGAATGCCTATGTCGGATTTACCGCGGCGACCGAGGGGTCTTACAATGAACAGGATATTCTTTGCTGGCAATTTATTCCTCAATATCAGCCGATTGGCACAAATGCTTTGACATTAAGCATGACCGGTTCCGCGATCAGCTATACCGATCCGGTCCCTTTGACGTTAAGGATGACAACACCGGTGCCGCTTCAAAACGACCAGATTCAATTGCTGCTGCAAGGCAACGCTCGCGGACCAGTTGAAGTTCAAGCCTCCACGGACCTGGTGCAGTGGACAACGTTGCAGACGGTGACCAACCTCAACAGCTCCTTGGACTATGTTGATTTGTCTGCCAGCAATTTTGACCGGCGCTTTTACCGCATTGTCCCTCATCGTGACTGAAAAACGAATGATACAGCCAGCTGGCGCTGACGCATTTTTTCTGATGCCGGGATTTTGATTCCGCAGGGTTCAAGCGAACCCTGCGGATTTTTTGTTATCGGAATCTTGCCATCCGGCTTGTTAGCTCGCATTTTAAGCGAAATGATAAGCCTGATCATCGGCACCAATCGACCGGGCAGCAATACGCGCAAGGTGGCCAGACTCGTTGAAGAAATTTATTCCGAGTTGAAAGTTCCGCTCCGCGTGCTCGACCTTGCCCAATTGCCGCCGGAAATTTTTTCGCCGGCGGCCTATGCCGAGAAACCGAAATCCTTTCACCCCTTCGCCGAAGCGATTTTGCAATCCGACGGGTTGCACGTAGTCACGCCTGAATACAACGGCGGCATTCCGGGTATTTTGAAATATTTCATCGACATGCTGAAGTTCCCGGAGAGTTTTGAGCGCCGTCCCGTGTGTTTTACCGGCGTGGCGGCGGGTATCTGGGGAGCTTTGCGGCCGGTGGAGCAGCTCCAGGCCATCTTCGGCTACCGTAATGCCTACCTTTATCCCGAACGCGTTTTCCTGCCGCAAATCCACAATCTGCTCGACGATGCGGGCCGGCTCAAAGACGCCGAATTGCTCGGGCGCTTGCGCAAGCAGACCGAGGGGTTCGTGGATTTTGTCGAACGACTGCAGAAAATAAAACTGCGGGGTTGATCCCAAAAGGCAACGAAGGGATGGAAGAACGGCTGAAGCTCCGCACTTCGTTTTCTCTGTTACCTTCTGTTCAATCCTGCGTCTAGTCCCGAAAAGTCAGCATCCGTTTTTATGAAAAATCTTGCAACCGCAGCCTTGGCCCTCGTCACCGGCCTTTCATTGTTCGCCGCCACCGCCGCCTTCGCGGATACCCCAAAAGCCGGCGACCCCGCACCGCTCTTCACCGGCCAGGACCAGGACGGCAAGACCTTCAAGCTGAAGAGCCTCATCGGGGATAAAATCGTGCTGCTCTATTTTTATCCCAAGGACAACACCCCGGGCTGCACCAAGGAAGCGTGCGGTTTTCGCGACCGCATGAGCGAGCTCAAAACCAACCTGGTCGAGGTCATCGGCGTCAGCTTTGATTCCGCTGAAAGCCATAAACAGTTCATCGCCCAGAACAAATTGAATTTCCGCCTGCTGTCCGATCCCGATGGAAAGATTGTGGACGCGTACGGCGTGCAGGTGGCCGGCAGAAAGATGGCGCGCCGTGTCAGCTTCCTCATCGGCCTCGACGGCAAAATTGTCCACGTCACCGACTCGGGCGATCCCAGCAAGCACTTCGCGGAAATGAAGGACGCCATCGCCGGGTTGAAGAAAAAGTGAATTGGGCGTGGACCCAAACGGGCACTCCTCCACCGTTTGGAGTTACGGCTCCAGCCGGAACGGTTCAATTAGATCCGAAAAACGATTTTGAACCGCTAATCGGCGCTGATCGGCGCTGATGACAAAGGCAGGCAGCGACAATGTCCGAACAGAAATCCTTCAGCCTTCTTCCGCCCCAAATTCATGGGGTGGGCGGCGATGAGCGAAGATTAGCGGTTTCTGCTTCGGAATTCGGGTTAACAGCCCGTTCAAGAAGTGGGAACCGACGTCGGGAGGCTTGAACAAACTCCAATTCCCGAAGAGATTTGAGCCTCGTTACCTCGGCTCCTACTGGAGAACGGGTTCTTGAACGGGCTGTTAAACCACGGATGGACACAGATGAACACAGATTAAGACCGGGTAAAACTCGTTTTCTGTGAGCCCGGAAGGCCTCACTGATTGGCAAACCGGCTTGCCTGACTGAAATTCTTTCCGATCCGTGTTTATCCGTGTCCATCCGTGGTCAAGAGATTTTTCCACTGCAGGGTTGCGGTAAAGGCGGAACTCCAATCAAGAATGGCGCCGGCTCATGGCAGCAGGGTCCGGGTGCGGTCATGGGTCGCCAAGTCGCATCTCGTCAAACCGGTTATCCGCGTTTAGATTGAGGCGTGCAGCCAAGTCTGAACAGCGGGTTCGTGGCGAAAGCGCGGGATTTTCTTCACCGCCATTGGCGGCGCGCGCTGAAGCTGCGCGAAAAACTGGTCCTCCGGGAGGAGGCTTTCCACCTCGTGCTGGCCGGCCTCGTCGGCATCATCGGCGGCCTGGTGAACCTGGCCTTCTTCCATGCTGTCCACCTGATTCAACCGGGGGATCCGGTGGAATTCGCGCAATGGCTGCCGGCCTGGGAACGCATCCTGGTCCCGGCCCTGGGCGGCCTGGCGGCGGGGCTGGTGCTGCATTGGGGCCTCCAATTCGTCGGACCGCAAGGGTCCACCAACCTCCTCGAAGTCGTTGTCGCCGGCGACGGCCGGCTGCCGTTCCGCACGGAACTGGTGAAAACGTTTTCAGCGATCATCAGCATCGCCACCGGCGCCTCCATCGGCCGCGAAGGCGGCATCACGCAACTGTCGGCGACGCTGTCGTCCAAATTCGGCCAGTTTGCCGGGTGGCCGCCGTACCGGCTGCGGCTCCTGGTCGGCTGCGGCGCGGCCTCCGGCATCGCGGCGGCCTATAACGCGCCGATTGCCGGCGCGGTGTTCTCGGCGCTGATCGTGCTGGGGAATTTTTCGATGAACCTCTTCGCGCCGCTGGTTTTTTCCTCGGTCATCGCCGCCATGGTGTCGCGGACCTTTTTCGGCATCGAGCCGTGGTACAAGATCCCGCCGTTTCCCGCCGCCACCCTGCCGCAGCTGCCGTGGTTTGTGTTGCTCGGCGTGCTTTGCGGCGTGGTGGGCGCGCTGTTTTTAAAAGTGCTGCGCCTGAGCGAAGCCCAATTGCGCCGGCTCCATTGGCCGGTTTATGTCCGGTTGACGCTGGCCGGCCTGGTGGTGGGCGTCATCGCCATTGGCTTTCCGGGCGTCTGCGGCAATGGCTATTCCGTGACGAACAGCCTGCTGCATGAGGAATTTCTGACCCAGGCCCGGCCCTTGTTATGGCTGGCGGGATTGTTGCTGGCCAAATGGGTGGCCACCGTGGCCACGGTCGGCGCCGGCACGGTGGGCGGGGTTTTCACGCCCACGATGTTCATGGGCGCCGGCACCGGCGCGCTGTTCGGCGTGGCGATGCATCAGCTCGGCGGTTCGGCCGGGGGCGTGCCGGCCGGCGCGTTCGCGCTGGTGGGCATGGGTGCCATGCTGGCGGCCACGACGCGCTCCCCGCTGCTGGCCATGATTTTGATTTTTGAGCTGTCGCTGGATTATTCGCTCGTGCCGCCGTTGATGCTGGCGTGCGTGGTGTCCATTCTGGTGGCGCGGCAACTGCACGGCGAGTCGGTGTACACGGAACATCTGCGCATCAAGGGCCTGGCCCTGGGCCGGGAAAGCAGCCAGGCGGGCGCCATCATGGAACAAACCGTCGGCGACCTGATGCGCGCGCCCGTGCCGCCGGTGCGCGAAAGCACGCCGCTGCCGGAAATCGCCAACCGCTTCCTGACCAACCCCAATAACTTCCTGCCCGTGGTGGACGCCCACCAGCGGCTGCTGGGGGTGGTGGCCTTGCAGGATCTGAAGGAATTCCTGAACCGCGCGCAGGACCTGAACGCGGTCATCGCGAGCGATGTGATGCGTCCGCCGCCCCGCTGCCTCACCCCCGGCCAGCGGCTGCTCGACGCCCTGCCGGCGGTGCTGGAAAGTGAATTGCGCAACGTGCCCGTCGTCAACAATCCGGCGGACAACCGGCTGGTCGGCGCGGTCGTCCGCGCGGAAATTCTGGCGATTTTCTCCGAGGCCATTGCCGCAAAAGGTGATTCCACGGAGTGAAAAGTCTTTTTTGAACGCGTTCCGTTTCCTAAGCTGAGCGTGTGCCTTTCAAAACCGGCGACCAGCTTACTCTGACGATTCAAGACATTGCGTTCGGCGGCGAGGGCGTCGGGCGCGCGGACGATTTCGTCGTGTTTGTGCCGTTTGTGCTCGTCGGCGAAACCGTTGAGGCCGAGATCACGGAGGTCAAAAAGAATTTTGCGCGGGCGAAGCTGCGGCGCGTCGTTCAGCCGTCCCCGGAACGCGTCGAGCCGGCCTGCCGTTACTTTGGCCAATGCGGCGGCTGCCAGTACCAGCACATTGATTACGCCGCCCAGCTGCGGTTGAAGCACAAGCAGATCGCCGACCTGTTCCAGCGCATCGGCGGTTTCGGGCCGGAGCGGATCGCCCCGGTCATTCCCTGCCCCCAGCCGTATGGCTATCGCAACCGCATCATGATTCGCAGCCAGTGGAACAAACCGGAGCAAAAGCTGAACATCGGCTTTGTCCGCTGGGACGGCGGGCTGGTCGAGGACATCGAGGAATGCAAAATTGCCGAACCGGTCCTCAACGGGGAAATCCTGAAGGTCCGCGCACAACCGCCGCCGAAGGGCGGGATCAAAATCGTTTTGCGCGTGCCGCCGGAGGACTGGGAGGTGCCGCCGGACTCCTTTTTCCAGAACAATTTTTTCCTGCTGCCCCGGCTGGTCGAAACCGTGCGCGGGTTTGTGCGCGACAGCGGCGCGCGGCATCTGGCGGACCTCTATTGCGGGGTCGGTTTTTTCGGCATCGAACTGGCCGCCGCCGTTGACTCGTTTGTGGGGGTGGAATACGACCAGCGCGCCATCCAGGCGGCGCGACGCAACGCGGCGGCACGAAACATCAGCAACGGCGGGTTCCTGTCGGCGATGGTAGAGACAGTTTTGCCGGAATTGCTGAAAAAGTTTTCCCCGGAACAGACGGCGGTGGTGCTCGACCCGCCGCGCAAGGGCTGCTGGCCGCAGACCCTGCAATTGTTGCGCGCGTCCCGTCCGGCGCAAGTGGTTTATGTCTCGTGCCATCCGGCCACGATGGCGCGGGACTTGAACATTTTGTGCAGCGATGGTGTCTTTGAATTGGCACGGGTGCAGCCATTGGATATGTTTCCGCAAACGCAACACGTCGAATGCGTGGCGGATCTGCGCGCTGCACAAAGTCTTGCCAAGACGCACGGCATGGATTCAACTGGACAAACGCAATGACAACCCGAACGCGAACGGACCCGCGGAAGAACTTTACCCCGCGCCTTTTACCCTGGCTTCTGGCGGTGGGGGCATTCGCGCTCTATTGGTTCACCCTGAACCGCTGGGTGTCGCTGTTCAACCTCGAGAGCGTGTCCCGGATTTCCGGCTGGACCTGGCAGGTGGAGGTCACGCATCCTCTTACTTTTCTGGTGACGTATCCCTTCCGCTGGCTCCCGGCGCCACAGATCCCGCTGGTGCTGAACCTGTTTGCCGCCGTGTGCGCGGCCTTGACGCTCGGTCTGCTGGCGCGGTCGGTTGCGCTGCTGCCCCATGACCGGACCGACGCGCAACGCAAGCGGGAACACAGCGATTTTTCATTTTTGACCATGGGCAGCGCCTGGCTGCCGCCGGTTCTGGCCGTACTGGTTTGCGGGTTGCAGATGACCTTTTGGGAAAACGCCACCACCTACACGGGTGAGATGTTCGACCTGCTGCTGTTCGCGTTCCTGATCTGGTCGTTGCTGGAATATCGATTGGATGAGCGCGACGGGCGTTTGTTCCTGGCCTCGGCCGTGTACGGCGCCAGCATGGCAAACAATTGGGCGATGGTGGGGTTTTTCCCGGTTTTCATCGGAGCGATTGTATGGATTCGCGGCCTGAGCTTCTTCAACCTGCATTTTCTCCGGCGAATGACATTGTGCGGCCTGCTGGGCACGATGTTTTACCTTTTGCTGCCATTGCTGGCCGTGATTTCGGCCAGGGTGCCGGTGACCTTTTGGGAGGCCCTGAAAGCCAACCTGGGCCCCCAGTACGGCGTGTTGAGACTTTATTTCCTCTGCCTCATTCATCCCCAGTCCTATTTCCTGTTCCTGTCGTTGTTGCTGGCTTACCTGATGCCGGTGTTCGTCCTGGCCGTCCGCTGGAAAGCAGCCTTCGGCGACCACAGCCAGATCGGCCTGGCGTTGACGAGTTTCTTTTTTCATGTGGCCTGCGCCACTCTTTTGGTCATCTGCATCTGGATGGGATTCGATCCGCCGTTCAGCACCCGGCATCTTGGCCTCAGCCTCCCCGGCCTGCTTGGCGGTGCTCCATTTCTGACGTTTTATTACCTGGGCGCGCTGAGCATCGGTTACTTCAGCGGCTATTTCCTGCTCATTTTTGGCAAAGCCCCCAGCAGCCGTCTGCAATCGCCCCGGCCGGAACCGTTTCAGTATTTGAACCCCTTGGTGGTCACCGCCGTCTGGGTGCTCGCCGTGACCACCGTCGCCGGGCTGGTTTACCGAAACGCACCGCAAATCCGGGCCGTGAACGATGACACCTTTCAAAAGTATGCCTCGTTCGCGACAAAAAACCTGCCGCCATTCGGCGGCATTTTGCTGAGCGACGACCCCTTTCGTTTGTTTCTCGTCGAGGCAGCGTTGGTGCACGAAGGCCGGGCGAAGAATTTTACACCGGTCGAGACCCAGTACTTGAACTGGCCCTTTTACCTCCGGTTTTTGCACCATAAATTCCCGCAGAAATGGCCGGAATTGGTGTCGGCAAAACAGATGAATCCGGTCAATCCCATCGGGTTGATTGGCGTCCTGACCATGCTCGCCAAGACCAACGAGCTTTATTACCTGCACCCGAGTTTCGGCTACTATTTTGAGCAATTCTATCAGGAACCGCACGGGTTGGTTTACCGATTGAAAGCCCTCCCGGACGACACGCTGTTGCCACGGCTGCCGGACAAGAATCAAATCGCCACGAACGATGCATTCTGGTCGCAGGTGGAAACGCAGGCGTTCGCCTCCATCCTTCGCACGGTCACGCCGCGCGACCCAAACGCACCGCGCAGCCGGGGTGAGCGGTGGCTGGATAAATTTCACATCCCCCGCGAACAAAATCCAAATGCCATCACTGCCGGAATCTTTTACTCGCGCAACCTGAATTTCTGGGGCGTGCAGCTGCAACGCGCCGGCGAGCTCGCCGATGCCGCCACATATTTCACCCGGGCACAGGATCTCAACCCCGACAACCTCGTCGCGCAAATCAATCTGCAGTTCAATCAAAGCCTTCGCGCCGGCAAACACGTGCCGCTGGACCTGGCCAAGACCAGCACCGATCTGCTTGGCCGATATCATAATTGGAATGAAGTGCTTGCCGCCAACGGGCCGTTTGACGAACCGAGTTTTTGTTTTGTGGAAGGGTTTGGCCTGGTGCGGGACAATGGACTCATGCGCCAGGCAATCGCGCCGTTTAGCCGTGTCCGCGAACTCGAGCCGGATAATTTGACGGTGCGAACCTGGCTGGGGCAACTCTACATCCTGGCCCAGCTGCCCGACCGCGCCCTCGAGGTGTTGCGCGAGCCGCTCGAACAGCCGGAAAAATTCTCCCTCGCCAAAACCAATGAAACCGAACTGAACATCGTTGCCGCCTCCGCCTATTTTCAAAAAAACGACCTGGTCCAGGGCACCCGGCTGCTCGAGACCGAAATCGCCCGTCATCCGACCGATCAGGCCCTGCTCGACGCGGCCGCGCAGGCTTATCTGATCCATGGCCTGTATACCAACGCGCTCACGCTCATTGACCGGAGGCTCCAGCTCACCCCCGACGACCCGGCCTGGCTTTTCAACAAAGGCTACATCATGATTCAATTCCAGGCCTACGATAAAGCCATCGTCGCGATGAGCCGCGTGCTGGCGATCCAGACGAACAACGATAACGCGCGGTTCGATCGCGCCGTGGCCTATCTGAACAGCGGGCAATTCGATGCCGCGCAGGCGGATTATAAGGTCCTGCAGCAGTCGCTCACGAACTCTTTCCAGATCGCCTACGGCCTTGGCGACATCGCCTGGCGCAAGCATGAAACGAACGAGGCGATCAGAAATTACGAGGTGTATCTGGCCAATGCGAACACCAACACCGGCGAAGCCGCAGAGGTGATCCGGCGGCTGCGCGAACTCAAAGGCCATTCACCCTGAAACGCGCCGATGCGCGTCACGCACATCATCACCCGGCTGGTCGTTGGCGGTGCCCAGGAAAACACCGTGGCTTCCGTGCTCGGGCTGTGCCAGAAGCCCGACGTCCAGGTCCGCTTGATCTCCGGCCCGACGACCGGTCCGGAAGGCTCGCTGGAATCCGCCTTCGACCGCACCCCGGAAATGCTCACGCGCGTTCCGGAACTCGTGCGGCCGGTTCACCCGCTGAAAGACTGGCTCGCCCTGCGGCAGCTGGAAAAAATCCTGCGCGAACAAAACCCCCATATTGTTCACACGCACAGCGGCAAGGCGGGAATTCTCGGCCGCATCGCGGCCCGCCGCGCCGGGGTGCCGGTCATCATCCATCACATTCACGGCCCCTCCTTCGGCCCCTTCCAGGGCTGGCTGGCCAATCGGATCTTTACCGCCGCCGAACGTCACGCCGCCAGGGTCACCACGCATTATGTCTGCTCCGCCCAGGCCATGACCCGGCTTTACCTCGCCGCCGGAATCGGCCGCCCGGAAATGTTCACGCGCGTCTTCAGCGGCTTCCCGGTGGAACCGTTTTTGAACGCGACGAACGATCCGGCGCTACGGCGGCAGCTCGGACTCGATGAAACCCATTTTGTCATCGGCAAAATCGCCCGGTTGTTCAAACTCAAGGGCCACGCCGATTTGCTCGCCGCGTTTCGGAGCATCCTGCCGCAAGTGCCGCACGCCCGGCTGCTGCTCGTCGGGGACGGCGCCCTGCGGACTGAAATCGAGGCGCAGGCCCGCGCGCCCGGGCTCGCCGGCAAGGTCATCTTCGCCGGCCTGGTGCCCCCCGGCGAAGTGCCGCGTTACGTCGGCATCATGGACTGCCTCGCCCACCTGTCCTACCGCGAAGCCCTCTCCCGCGCGCTCCCGCAGGCGCTGGCCGCGGGCAGGCCGGTGGTCGCCTACGACTTCGACGGCGCGGACGAGGTTTGTCTCGAGGGTGAAACCGGCTTTCTGGTCCGTACCGGTGATGTTGCCGCGGTCGCCCGGCGATTGCTTCAGCTTGCCGGCGACGCGCCGTTGCGCGAACGGTTGGGCCGGCAGGGCCAGCGGTTTGTCCGCGAGAATTTCGCCGTCGAAAAAATGGTGGACACGCTTTACCATCTTTACCTGAAGCTGGCCGCTGAAGTTGGAGGTCAAGCTTCAGCTGGTGCGCCGCACGAGGCCGGCTGAAGCCTGAACACCAACCATGACTTTTCCTTTCAATTTTTTTGGAGCCGCCTTTGCCAGCGCGTTGCTGACCACGCTGCTGGCGCTGCCGCTTTGGCGCCAATGGTGCAGGCGCACCAATCTCGTGGACGACCCCGGCCGGCGTAAGATCCATGACACCCCCATCCCCCTGGCCGGCGGGCTGGCCGTGCTCACCGGCATGTTGCTGCCGCTCGCCGCCGGCGCGGTGGTGCTCAAGCTCGGCATGGATGTCACCGCCCAAACCTTCCCCATTGCCCATGGCCTGGAACGCCGGGCGCTGGAACTGGCCGCGATCGCCTTTGGCGCCGTGGCCATGGTCGTGCTCGGTGTGCTGGACGACAAACATGAACTAAAACCATTGCCCAAGTTCATCGGCCAGCTGCTCATCGCCGTACTCGTGGCGCTCGCCTGCAAGCGCATCACGCTCTTTGTCCCCAACCTCGCCTTCAGCTATGCCATCACGATTTTATGGGTGCTCACGGTCGTCAACGCCTTCAATTTCATGGACAACATGAACGGCCTGTGCGCCGGACTGGGCGCCATCGGCGCGTGGCAATTCGCCATCATCGCGGCGGCGGACGGTGAATATCTCGTGGCGACCATCGCCTTTCTGATGTGCGGCGCGCTGGCCGGTTTTTTGCCCTGGAATTTCCCCAACGCCCGCGCCTTTCTCGGCGACGCCGGCAGTCATCTGGTCGGCTACCTGCTCGCCGTCCTGGCCATTTTGCCTCACTTTTACACCAAACAAAATCCGCATCGGCTCGCCGTGCTCTCGCCGTTGCTGGTGCTGGCCGTTCCGCTGGCCGACCTCGCCTGGGTCGTCCTTCAGCGCACGCTGGCGGGCAAACCGTTTTACGTCGGCGACACCAACCACCTGTCGCATCGCCTCGTCCGCCGGGGAATGAGCCGCACCCGCGCCGTCCTGTGGATCTGGCTGGCCGCCACCGCCATCGGCTCCATCACCTGGTGGCTCTGAGTCAAAAAGCTGCGGAAGGTCGCAGCCGTTCAAAACCTGTCGGACACTTTGGCATTCCCATGCGTCGCGAAGCGTCCTGGACTGCGCCAGCCCCTGGCGCTTTCGTTCGTGTATTTCGCGCATTTCGCGGTTAAACTGGACCCGTGAAACTGCTCTTTATCGGCGACATCGTCGGCCAGCCCGGACGCAACGCGGTCAAGGTGCTGGTGCCCAAACTGCGCGAACAACACGCGCTCGACTTTGTGATTGCCAACGGCGAGAACTCCGCCGGCGGCTCCGGCATCACCCCCAAGATTGCCGAGGAAATCTTTTTCGCCGGCGTGGACGCCATCACCACCGGCGACCATCTGTGGGACCAGAAGGAAGTCCTGGAACTGCTGGCCAACGAAAAACGCTTTCTCCGCCCGCTGAATTACCCGGTGGACGTTCCCGGCCGCGGCAGTGGTCTTTTTCAAATCCCAAACCCCAAATCCCAGAGCCCAGCCCCTGTTTTGATCGCGGTGATGAACGCCCAGGGCCGCACGTTCATGCCGCCGCTGGAAAACCCGTTCCGGCTCGCCGCCGAAGAAGTGAAAAGACTTCGCGAACAGACCAAAATCATCTTCGTGGATTTTCATGCCGAGGCGACCTCGGAGAAGATCGCGTTCGCACGGATGCTGGACGGCCAGGTGAGCGCGGTGGTTGGCACGCACACGCATGTGCAGACGGCCGACGAGCAGATTTTCCCCGGCGGCACGGCCTATCTGACCGACGCCGGCTTCACCGGCCCGCACGAAAGCGTGCTCGGCCGCGAAATCGAGCCGGTGCTCAGGAAATTTCTCACCGGCATGCCGCAGCGATTCGAAGTGGCCAAAAACCGCGTGCTGCTCCACGGCGCGGTGATTGAAATTGATGACGCCACCGGCAAGGCGGTGAAAATCCAGCGGGTGTCGGAGGCCGTTTAGCCAAACCCCGGGGCAATCCATCGCAAACAACAAAGGCTGTAACCTTCCGGCGGGATCGCCGGTCTGATATCCCACAAGTCTTCCCCGTGCGCTGTTGGAATGCATTATGGGGCAACTTCAAGCAACCAATCAAACGACAATACAATGACTGCAATCAAATTCACCAAAGTTCTGGCCGGCGCCTTTCTAGTGCTCGGAGTCCTGGTCCAGGCCCGGGGCGAAGACAAAAAAGCGGATCCCACAGGTACGTACGTCTGGACTGTCCCGGCACGCAATGGCGGACCGGATCGGACCAATACCCTCACCTTGAAGCTGGAAGGTGACAAGCTGACCGGCAAGCTGACTTCGCCGGGACGCGATGGCCAAGCCACCGCCACGGACATCCGTGATGGCAAAATCACCGGCGCGGACGTTTCATTCAGCGTGGTCCGCACCTTCAACGAGAACACGTTCACCAACAAGTATTCCGGCAAGCTGGCGGACGGCGCCATCAAGGGCAAAATGGAATTCATACGGAACGGCGACGCCCAATCCCGTGACTGGGAAGCAAAGTTGGAAAAGAAATAATCGGCAATTGCCAATCAGCACGGCCGTCAAACGCGCAGCTGCAAGGCGGCGCGTCTTTTTTGACGGGATGAACCGGCCCGCTTGATGTTTTAGTTGAAATTTTCCATGGCTGCACGACCCTCTGCCCGTGCTGACGACGCTTCGCAAAGCCGAATATTTCGAGTTGTTGGTGTTGTTTTTCATCCAGGGCGCGGCCATGAGCATGTGGTTCGTGCCGCTGGGCCCCGTCCTTGACGCGCACGGCCTGCAGATCATCAAGCCGTTCGCCTTCGCCGCCTCCGCGGCGGCGGCGTTCGTTTCCCCGCTGATTTTCGGCGCCCTGGCCGACCGGCATGCCTCGCCGGCCCGGGTGCTGCGCTCGCTCGCCTTCGCCACTGCGATCAGCATGGCCATCGTCAGCACGGCCATCCGGCTCAATAGCAATCCGTGGCTGATCCTGGCTTTGATTCAGTTTTTTTACCTGTCTTACGCGCCCATGTTCAGCATCTCCTCGGCCCTGATCCTGGCGCGGCTGGCGGACGCCCAAAAAGAATTCGCCCCCATCCGGGCCATGGCCACGCTCGGCTGGATGGCCGGCTGCTGGCTGGTGAGCCTGCTGAACGCCGACGCGTCGTCCCTGGCGGGCTACAGCGGCGCCGTGGTCTGGCTGGCGGTGGGCGGTTTCACGTTTTTCCTGCCGGCCCTGGAGGTGCCGCCCACGGCCCGAAATCTCACCTGGCACGAGCGGCTTGGGCTGGACGCGCTCACGCTCCTGAAGGATCGCGACCATCGTGTGGTCTTCATCACCACCGCGCTGTTCAACATCCCGCTGGCGGCGTTCTATCCGTATGCGCCAACCCACCTTCATGACCTCGGGCTGACGCATACGAGCGCCTGGATGAGCCTCGCCCAGATCTCGGAACTGGTCGCCTCGTTCTGCCTCGGCTGGCTGCTATTGAACTGGCGGCTGAAGTGGATTTTGGCCTGCGGTCTGGGGTTCGGCGTGCTGCGGTTCGCGTTGAGCGCGGTCAACGGCCCGGCCTGGCTGCTGGCGGGCGTGATGCTGCATGGCGCATCGTTCGCGCTGGTGTTCATCACCGCGCAAATCTATCTCGAAAAACGCGTGGACGCCGCGTGGCGGGCGCGGGCGCAGGCTTTGCTGTCGTTGATGAGCAACGGCGTAGGCAACCTCATTGGCTACCTGGGCACAGGCTGGTGGTTTGCCACCTGTACGCAGCCAGCCGGAACGCAATGGCCGCTCTTCTGGGGCGGCCTGGCCGCAACCGTGGGCGTGGTGCTGGTCTATTTTCTGGCGGCCTACCGCGGCCAGAAGCGGGGCATGTAGCTGGCGGCGAAATTGACAACGGGCATAACCAATTTTGGTTATTCTACTGTCCGCGACTTTCGTCTACCGTAGTCACCATTCAAATGAAAAACCGCCAGCCAGCCGTGCGAGTTTGGGCCGAGGAGGTGGTCATTCCCACGTATCTGCCGCTGGCACCGGACAAAAACCCGATGTTCCTGGAAAAGCGGGTCTATCAGGGCAGCAGCGGCAGGGTGTATCCCCTGCCCTTCACGGATCGCATCGCGGAAAAGCCGGCTGACCGGAAATGGCAGACGGTCTGGCTGGAAAATGAATTTGTGCAGGTGATGGTTTTGCCGGAGCTCGGCGGGCGCATCCACGCCATCCGGGACAAGACCTCCGGTTACGACATCATTTACCGCCAGCGCGTCATCAAACCCGCCCTGGTCGGGCTGGCCGGCCCGTGGATTTCCGGCGGCATCGAGTTCAACTGGCCCCAGCACCATCGGCCGGCAACCTTCCTGCCAGTGGATTTTCAAATTGAGGAACACGCTGATGGCTCGAAGACCGTCTGGTGCAGCGACCATGACCCGATGTGCCGGATGAAAGGCATGCATGGGGTCTGTCTGCATCCTGGCAAAAGCCGGGTGGAACTGAAGGTCCGCGCCTGCAATCGCACGCCATTCGTGCAAACCTTCCTCTGGTGGGCCAACGTCGCCGCGCGGGTGCACGAAGCGTATCAAAGCTTCTTCCCGCCCGATGTCAACCATGTGGCCGACCACGCCCGCCGCTCCATGAGCGGGTATCCGCTGGCAAGCGGTTTTTACTACGGCGTGAACTACGGCGAACGCGCACGGAAAGGTGTTCCAGCAGGCGAAAAACCGCGTCAATTCGTTCCGCCGCACAGTCATTCGATGTTGGATGTTCGATGTTCGATGTTCGATGTTCCCAACTATTCCCCGAACGATCTCTCCTTCTACGCCAACATCCCGGTACCAACTTCCTACATGGCCATGGGCAGCTGCGAGGATTTCTTCGGCGGCTACGATTATTTCGCGCAGGCCGGCATTGTGCACATCGCCAATCATCACCTTGCGCCCGGTAAAAAGCAGTGGACCTGGGGCAACCACGAGTTCGGTTATGCCTGGGATCGCAATCTCACCGACCCGGACGACCAGGGAGAATTCGGCCCGTACATCGAAATCATGGCCGGCGTTTACACCGACAACCAGCCGGACTTCAGCTTTCTCCAGCCCGGGGAGACAAAGACCTGGAGCCAGTTTTGGTATCCGATTCAAGAGATCGGCCCGGCGCAACAGGCCAACCTGGATGCCGCGGTGTCGCTGCGTTTCTCCCGCCGCCGTCCCGCACTGCGGGATCAGTCCGCGCAAATCTCGCTTGGCGTTGCCGTCACACGCGCCTTTCCCAATGCCCGCGTCACACTATCGGCAAAGCGTGCGCCGACTCACGCCGGCGGCTGCAGGATCCTGGCGCGTTTTACCCGTGACCTCGCGCCCGGCAAACCGTTCGTCAAGGAAATCAAACTGCCGCGCGACGCCATCGAAACAGAACTGCAACTGCGCGTCACCGATCAGCACGGCAAGGAAATCATCTCCTATCAGCCCAGACCGCGGGCGAATGGCAAGGTCCCGCCACCGGCCACCGAGCCCCCGGCGCCGGCGGACATCCCCGGCACCGACGAGTTGTTCATCACCGGTCTGCACCTGGAACAATATCGCCACGCCACGCGCTGTCCGACGGTTTACTGGCGCGAGGCGCTGCGGCGCGACCCGCTCGATTCGCGCTGCAACAATGCGCTGGGCCTCTGGCACCTGCGCCGCGGGGAATTCGAACCGTCGGAAAAGCATTTCCGCCAGGCCATCGAACGCCTCACCCGCCGCAATTCAAACCCTTACGATGGCGAGGCGTATTACAATCTTGGCCTGTGCCTGCGTTGTTTGGGCCGCCCGGAGGAAGCTTACGATGCGTTTTACAAAGCCGCATGGAATCAAGCATGGCAAACCGCCGGCTACCATGCCCTGGCCGAACTCGACTGCGGCCGCGGCGACTGGCCGACCGCCCTCGAACATCTCGATCGCTCGCTCCGTTTTAATACCGACCATCTCCGCGCCCGGAACCTGAAAGTCATCGTTTTGCGGAAGCTGGCCGGACCGTCGGCAGCCGCCGTACTGCTCCGCGAAACGCTGGCGCTGGATCCGCTCGATTGGTGGGCGCGGCATTTGTCCGGCCAAGAGTTGACCTGCGATCTGCAAACCCGTCTCGACCTGGCCCACGATTACGCCCGCGCCGGCTTTTACGCCGAGGCCAGCCAGTTGTTGAAGGACGCCACCGCCGTGCGACACGATCTCCCGGACCAAAGCTGGGGCGCCGCACCGCTGATTGATTACACCTTGGGCTGGCTGCAGCTAAGGCTTGGCGATGAGAAGGCTGCCCGGAAACACTTCCAAGCTGGCGCCAGAAAATCGCCGGACTATTGTTTTCCGGCACGGCTGGAGGAAATCGCCATCCTTGAATCGGCGATGCGCATGAATCCGGACGATGCCAGAGCGCCGTATTACCTGGGCAATTTGCTTTATGATCGCCGCCGCCATGCCGAGGCCATCAAACTGTGGGAGCGTAGCGCAAAGCTGGACCCCAACTTTTCCATTGTCTGGCGCAACCTCGGCATCGGCGGTTTCAACATCCTGGGCGAGCCCGCCCGGGCGCGGGCCGCTTATGACCGTGCCTTCCGGGCCAATCCAGCCGACGCCCGGTTGTTGTTCGAGCGGGACCAGCTTTGGAAACGGCTGGGGGAAATGCCGGAAAGACGTCTGCGCGAACTGGAAAAACATCCCCGGCTGGTGGCTCAGCGCGACGACCTGAGCGTCGAGCTGTGCGCGCTTTACAACCAGACCGGCCGGCATGTCCAGGCCTTACAACTCCTGGCCGGGCGCCGGTTCCAGCCGTGGGAAGGCGGTGAAGGCCAGGCGCTCGGCCAGCACGTGCGCACCCAACTGGCCCTCGGTCGCGAAGCACTGGCCCACCGCGATTTCCCCTGCGCCGCCAATCATTTCGCACAGGCACTGAAATCGCCGGGGAATCTCGGCGAAGCCAGGCATCCGCTGGCCAATCAAAGCGACATCCATTACTGGTTGGGCGTCGCCCTGGATTTGCTGGGTGAAAAAAAGTCGGCGCGGGAACATTGGCTTGCCGCGGCGATATTCAAGGGCGACTTCCAGGAAATGAGCGCACGCGCCTTCTCGGAGATGACGTATTACTCCGCCTTGTCGCAGGAAAAACTCGGCCGGAAAGCACGGGCGAAAAGACTGTTCCGGGATTTGCTGGCGTACGCGCAGAAGCTGCAAAAAACACGGGCGAAAATCGACTATTTCGCCACCTCATTGCCGGCGATGCTGCTCTTTGACGATGACATTCAATTCCGGCAGGAAACGACGGCGCTGTTTCTCCAGGCGCAGGCACATTTTGGCCTGGGCCAGGCAGCGCGCACCCGGGCGTTGCTGGCCGCCGTGCTCAAACGAGATCCCAACCACATGCCGGCGGCTGACCTGTCCGCCGAACTTTTCCGGCGCAAGGAAAAACCATGATCGGCCCGACCCCAACCGAATCCTCAAACCTCAAGGCTGAATTTAATTTCGGCTACATCTGGCTCATCTCCGTGGTCGCGGCGCTGGGCGGCCTGCTGTTCGGCTACGACTGGGTGGTGATCGGCGGCGCAAAGCCGTTCTTCGAAAGGTATTTTCACCTGACCAACGCTGCCCAATCCGGGTGGGCCAACAGTTGCGCCCTCATCGGCTGCCTCGTTGGGGCGCTGATCGCAGGCGCCTTGAGCGACAAATTCGGCCGCAAACGGCTGCTCATCGTTTCCGCACTCTTGTTCGCCGCAACATCCCTCGGCAACGCGCTGGCGCCGAACTTCACCATTTTTGTCGCCTGGCGGATGCTAGGCGGTGTGGCCATTGGGCTGGCCTCGAATCTTTCCCCCATGTACATCGCGGAAATCGCGCCGGCGCAGATGCGCGGGAAGCTCGTCTCCATCAACCAGCTCACCATCGTCATCGGCGTGCTGGCGGCCCAGCTGATCAACTGGTCCCTGGTCCGTCACTTGCCTGCGGGCGCCACCGACGAATTCATCCGGAATTCCTGGTACGGCCAGTCCGGCTGGCGCTGGATGTTCGGCATCACTGCCATCCCCGCCGTCCTTTTTTTCGCCGGCATGTTTGCCGTGCCGGAAAGCCCGCGCTGGCTCGCCAAAAACGGCAAATCCGACCGCGCCCGCGGCGTGCTGACAAAAATCGGGGGCGACAACTACGCCCAGGCTGCAATGACAGACATCGAAGCCACGCTGGTCAACGAAACCGAAAAGGTGAACTTCCGCGACCTGCTCGACCCGCGAATGAAGAAGGTCCTGCTGCTGGGCGTGGTGCTGGCCATGTTCCAGCAATGGTGCGGCATCAATACCATTTTCAATTATGCCGAGGAAATCTTCAAAGCCGCGGGTTACGACATCTCCACCGTGCTCAAGAACATCGCCTGGACCGGTTCGGTGAATCTGGCCTTTACCTTTGTCGCCCTGGGCGTGGTCGACCGCGGCGGGCGCCGTCCGCTGATGTTGTTCGGCGCGGCAGGCCTGGCGGCCATCTACACCGTCCTCGGTTTTTGTTTTCACGCCTCCGTCACGGGGCCGCCGGTGCTGCTGCTCGTGCTGGCGGCCATCGCATGTTACTCGATGTCGCTGGCGCCGATCACCTGGGTGGTCATCTCGGAAATATTCCCCAACCGGATCCGTGGCGCGGCGATGGCGGTGGCGGTGGCCGCCTTATGGCTGGCCTGTTTTCTCCTGACTTACCTGTTCCCGATTTTAAATTCAGACCTCGGCCCGGCCGGAACTTTTTGGCTGTACGCCGTCATTTGCGTCCTCGGTTTTGTCTTCATCTTCCTGAAGCTGCCCGAAACCAAGGGCAAAACCCTGGAACAAATTGAACGCGACCTGGTGGATTGAGCACTCCCAAGATGTTATGAAGCTGACTCGTCTTTCCTTTCAAACCAATCTAGTTGCGCTGGCAGCCCTGCTCTGCCTCGCTCCTGGACAACTGCGCGCCGCCCCCTTCTCAACTTCGCTTGCCGGCAAATGGCGCTTTGCCCTCGATCGCCATGACGTCGGGACCAACGAGCAGTGGTTCGCCAAAAATCTGCCGGACAAAATCCAATTGCCCGGCGTACTCGAAGCGCAGGGTTACGGCGATGAAATCGGCATCCGGACGCCCTGGGTGCTGACGTTGTACGACCATTTCTGGTATTTGCGCGCGGATTACGCCGCCGACACCAACGCCGGCAGCGTGAAGGTTCCGTTCCTCTGCCAGCCGCCCCGGCATTATCTCGGCGCTGCGTGGTATCAACGTGATTTTAAAATTCCCAAGGACTGGCAGGGCAAACGCGTGGTTTTATTTCTAGAGCACCCGCACTGGAAAACCACCGTCTGGCTGGACGACCGGGAGATCGGCTCGGACATCAGTCTGTGCACCCCGCATGAGTATGATTTTGGCCTGGTGCCGCCGGGCAAACATCGCCTGACCATCTGCGTGGACAATCGCCTGCAATTCCCCAACCCCGCCGGCATGCACGCCATGGACACCCATGCCGTCTCCGACTCGCTCGACAGCGCGTGGAATGGGATTGTCGGGAAAATCGAGTTGCGCGCGACGCCGCCGGTCTGGATTGAAAACGCGCAATTGTTTCCGGATACCACCAACAAATCGGTTCAAGTGTTGGTCCGGATTGGCAATGCCACCGGCAAACCCGGCCAGGGCATGCTCGCCGTGGTAAAGGGCTCATTTTCACCGTCTAATTCAATCCGGCTTTCCGGCATGGCAGTCGATTGGCAGACCAATGGTGGAAATGGAGAAATCACTTTTGGGCTCGGCACGGATGCAAAATTGTGGGATGAATTCAGTCCGGCACTGCAAAAATTTTCCGTGGTTTTTTTTGCCGGAGGAGAGATTGACTGGCAGGAAATCACCTTTGGCCTTCGTGATCTTCGCACCGATGGAAACCGATTCATTCTGAACGGCCGGCCGATTTATTTCCGCGGCACGCATTTCGGCGGCGATTTTCCGCGGACCGGCTATCCGCCGACGGACGTGGAATCGTGGAAGAAAATCATCCAAACCTGCAAGGACTGGGGTCTGAATCACCTGCGCTTCCATTCGTATTGTCCGCCCGATGCCGCGTTTGAAGCCGCCGACCAGCTGGGTTTCTACCTGCAAATCGAATGCGGCATGTGGAACGATTTCAGCCCCGGCAGCGGAATGGAGAAGATGCTCTACGCGGAAACCGATCGCATTCTCCGCGCCTACGGCAATCATCCATCGCTTGTGCTGCTTTCAGCCAGCAACGAGGCCCATGGCAATTGGAAACCCAGCCTGAGCCAATGGGTTGAACATTTCCGCGCGCAGGACCCGCGCCGCCTTTACACGCCGGACACCGGCTGGTCGCTGATCGAGGAACCCGGACCGGTCACCGGCGCGGATTATCTGGTGGTCGGCCGCATCGGGCAAAACCGCACCCGCGGCGAATCCGGCTGGTTCGGACGCGACTATGGCGATTCCCTGACCGGCGTGAATGTGCCCGTGGTGGCGCATGAACTCGGCCAGTGGGTCGCCTATCCTGACTATGGGATCATCAAAAAGTTCACCGGCTTCATGCAGCCGGGAAATTATGAAATTTTCCGCGACTCCGCCGAAGCACACGGATTATTCGGTAGGGCGGTCAGTCGCCTGCCCGCCGCCCCTCCGAACACGGAGTATGGCGCGCACGACTCGTCCCGCCATAGCACGGCGACGGCGGAACTGACGCGCCCCACCTCAAAGGATTTCGCCCGGGCGTCGGGCCGGTTCCAGCTCGAATGTTACAAGGAGGAAATCGAGGCAAATCTTCGCACTCCCGGCATGGCGGGTTTTCAATTGCTGGATCTGCATGATTACACCGGCCAGGGCACGGCGCTCATCGGCTTGCTCGACCCGTTTTGGGAGTCCAAAGGCTACGCCACGCCGGAGGAGTTCAGGAAGTTCTGCAACCAGACCGTCCCGTTGGCGCGGTTGCGTCAGCGCACTTTCACCACGCAGGACAAGTTTGAAGTGCCGGTAGAGGTCGCGCACTTCGGTGCGGAGGCCTTGGATGACGTTACGGCTGGCTGGAAAATTGTGAATGCGAATGGCAAGGCCGTGGCGCAAGGAATCTTGGCCGTCACCAACATTCCCAACGGCCGTAGATCCGGGTTGGGGAATGTGACGGTGGATTTGTCGAAACTCCTCGCTCCCGCGCAGTACAAACTTGTTGTCATCGTAGGAGACGACGTAAAGAGTCTCAAACTTTCCAAAGCCGGTGGTGGCAATGTGGACCAGAAATCAGAGCCTCCTCACGTCGGCTCCCACGAGATGTTTACCAACGACTGGAATTTCTGGCTTTATCCAGCTCAGTTTCAGGATTCCGCATCGTCCGACGTATTCGTGACCAGTGCCTGGGACGAGGCGGAAAAGAAACTGTCCGCCGGCGGGAAGGTGTTGTTTCTGCCGCGCAATGCGGATCTGGACTGGTGGAGCCCGCCGCTGGCGCGCCTGCCGGTGTTCTGGAACGCGCAGATGGGGCCGACCTGGAGCCGGATGCTCGGACTCTGGTGCCAGACCAATCACCCGGCCCTCGCGGAATTCCCGACCGAGCCGAATTGCGACTGGCAATGGACGGAAATTCTCCGCAACACCCGCGCCATCAACCTGGCCCGCCTGCCGCAGGCGCTTCAACCAATTGTCCAACCCATTGACGATTGGAACCGCAATTACAAGCTCGGCCTGGTGTTTGAATGCAAGGTCGGCCCGGGCAGATTGATGGTTTGCTCCGCCGATCTGGAAAGCTCACTGGACTCGCGGCCCGTGGCGCGGCAATTGCGCCGGTCACTGCTGAACTACCTGGCCGGCGGTAAATTCAACCCGGCGGTCGCCGTCACCGCCGCGGACATCCGCAGCGTGCTGTTGGACACCCGCATCATGAAAAAACTGGGCGCTACGGCGGAAGCGGATGGACAAAACGCGAATGCCATCATCGATGGCGACCCGAACACGTTCTGGTCGAGCGCCACCGCCCGCAGCAACGGCCCGAAACCGCCGCACGATCTGACCGTCCATTTCCCCCAGCCGGTGGCGATGAACGGCCTGCGGCTCATGCCACGGCAGAACCAACGCGAACACCAGGGCGACATCCGCGATTACACGATCCAAACGAGCGACAACGGGAACCAGTGGCGTGAAGTCGCCCGCGGCCAACTGGCTTCAACGTGGGATCCGCAGTCAATTCATTTCCCGAAAACCGTCACCGCCAGGCACCTGAAGCTCACCGCGCTTTCCGGGTTTGGCAACGACCCGGCCGCCTCACTGGCCGAGCTGGCGGTGATTTACGCCGGACCAAAAATCGCGGACAACGCTTCCGGAAACGTCGAATACCAAGGGGTTCAAACCGCCTCGCCGGATATTGATGCCGGCACGGACACTTCGAACAAGCCGCCGAAATCGCCCAAGTGACGCCATGGCCGGGCCGGATTTCATCTCAGGCCAGCAGGTCCTTGGCCATGACATAATCGTCCATGACAAAGCCGTTGCCGATGTCCGTGACGACGGATTCAACAACTGTGAAGCCGTTCCTTTGGTAAGCCGCGATGGCTTTGGCATTGCGCTTGTTCACGCAAAGAATCAACCGTCGGGCGCCGGACGTTCCGGCTTCACGCTCGCAATGTTGCAGCAGCAGGCTCCCCAGTCCGCACCCGTGCCTCTCCGGCAACAGGTAAAGTTTGTGCAGCTTCATCACGCCCGGTTTGGAGGCCGGCCCCCAGGAGGTGAAACCGGCCGGTTTGCCACCCGCGATCAGCACGTCATAGCGGATGCCTTGGGTACGAATCTCTTCGCGCAACACATCGAGCGCATACATCTGCGCCAGCATGTAATCGATCTGCTCCGGCGTAATAATGCCCGGATAACAGGCGCGCCAGATGACACCCGCCAGTTCGGAAATGGCCGGCAGATGTTCCTCGGTTGTGGGGATGATCCGAATGGCATCCAATTGGATGGCTTTCATGGCTGCCGGTCAAACATGACATTGCCTTCGTCTACTTTCGTCCGCGAAACTCGTCCATCAGGCGGAGAATCCCTTCGCGGATTTCAAACAATTCCTGCCGCGCCGCCGCCGCCATCTTCTCCGGCAAAAGGTTCTTCGGCGCCACCGCCTCCAGCCCCGTCTGGGCCAGGTGCAGATGGTCGAGCGCGCGTTTCAGGTAGGCGACGGTAAATGCGCCTTCGCGCCGTTCCCGGCCCTGGGCCATGCCATTCAACGCCCCGGCGAGTTTTGCGCCGGCCGTTTGAAATTCAAAAATGAACTGCTGTAAATCGTCGTCTTCAGATTCGTCGAGGCCCAATTCATTGCATTCGCGCCAGACCTTCAACGCGCCCTCAGAACAACGGTGCTGGAGCGGGTGCCGGAGATCGCCGTGCTCGGTGCGAATCCAGTCGATGCCTTCCCGATGCGGTTCCGGCACCGGCGGCGGCTCGTTAACCGCTTCTTCGCAAATACGGTTCATCTCCTCGACAGACATCCGATCTCCGTCGTCCTCATCCTTGTTCTCATTCTTGTCCTCATCCTCAGAAGTCCAACCCATTGCCTTCGCCAGCTTCGCATCGGCTTCGTCGGAATCACCATATTTATCGATCAATTCCATGAATTTGTCCGTGCGGGCGTCGCATTCCTTCAGGAACTTTTCATTATCATGTTCATCCCATTCCGCATCGGGATCCTTTTGCCCGCGCTGATGTTCTTCGATGGCTCCAGTGATCTTCTCCATGAAATCATCCATGCCGTCGGCGGCCTGGCGCGCGCGTTCCTCGTTTTCCTGCGGCGTCATCCGCCATTCCGGGGCGGAGATTTCCATCTGGTAATCAACGCTCTCAAGGACCACCCGCCCGTTCGCTTCGCTGAACCATTCCAGGTAAATCGAATTCGCCATGTGCTCCGGCGGCTTTTCGCCGCGCTGGCATATCAGATAGGCCTCCTCCGTGGAAACGTCAAACACCCGCACCTTCCGCGAGGCGGTCAGGTCGCCCGCCGTGCCGCGTTGGACGGGAGCCAGCATGTCCAGGCCCGGATGCGAAATGGGCTTGAGCGGGTTGGTGAAGGTGAGCCGGCAGCCGGCGAGATCGGGCCAGGCGTTGCCCTTGAGTTCGAGCGTCACCGGTTCGGCGCGACCGGTCATCCAGATTTTGCCGCGCACCACGCCTTTGGCGCGGTTGTCAATCTCGCCGCGTACCACGCTGTCGTGAATCCGGAAGGCCATGCCGCAGAATAATCACAATGCCGGCGGAAAGGCAAAAGGGTTTTAACCACGGATGGACACGGATTTTCTTGCCGCAACAGAGCGCAGAGAACGCAGAGCTTAACCGCTGATGATGCAAAAATGGATATCCTCCAGGTCAAAAGGGTACGTCGTCCAAGTAATTCACGGCATTCAACAACGCGTCAATCGCCCCGGCCAGCTTGCTGCCTTCCGCACCGGGTTGGGCGACGAAATCGTGGAGGGAGCCGGCGTGAACACCCCAGGCGGCATCCAGTGGCGGCAATAGCGCAGCATCGACCATGGCCGGCTCGGGCACCTGCGCTTCCACCGCCAGTGCCCGGCTCATCGCCAGCGCAGCGTCGAGCAACGGTGCACGCGCCTCATCGGGCAAGCCGCCGCTGGTCAGGAGACGGGCCATCTTGAGCTTGCGAGCGGCAAGGTCACGGTGAATCTTCGCCCGGGCAAGTTCGTCGGCAGTCAGCGGCAAGGGCGTTTCCGCGACGGGATGCAACGGGCGGGCGGCGCGGCTGATCGGGGCAATCAATCCGGCAGCGATCAGCCTTTCCAAAGCTTCGTGCGTGGCCCGGTCGAGGACTTCGAGCCGCACCGGCGCGACGGATTCGAGATCGGCGCACAGCTTGGCATGGAGCGCCTCCAGTCGCGGACGATGCAGCGCAATCTGGCCCTCAACGACGACGTAAAGCACTGAATGCGCGCCTTCTCGCGGGAAGCGCTCCTCACAGGAAATCAGCGCGGCACCGAGCTGGCGGTACACTTCCTCCGCAAAGGCACGCGGACGATCCGAGGGCTTTGCCAATTTCAAATTTGAGATCCGAGGCTTGAGATCGCCGGCGGCAGCCGACTTGGGCGTTTCGCCCACCAACTGGTTGAGCTTGCTGAGGAAAGCCTGGCGTCCACTGCGGAGCGGGATCGCGCCGAGATCACCGAGTTGATCGAGCACGCCGTCAGCGAGCGCCTGTTTGTTCGCCAGCGTCTCCAGCATGCGATGCTCGATGGTATCCTCCGCGACGAGATTGATGACGGTCACGGCACGGGTCTGGTGCTTGCGCCAGGCGCGGGCGATGCGCTGTTCGAGCTTCGCCGGGTTCCACGGCAAATCGCAGTTGACGACCACGCTGGCGTTCTGGAGGTTCAGGCCCGTCGAGCCGGAGTCGGTGCTGAGAAACACACGGCAGTTCACGTCGCCCTTGAAGGCATTGATTTCCGCGCGTCGTCGCTGCTGCGGCACGGAACCGGTGTGCCATGCAAAACCCAGTTTCAGTCGCCGGCAGAGATCCCGCACCAGTTCGAGCATTCTTTCCCATTCAGAGAACACGATCACCTTCACGCCTTCATTCTCGCGGCATTCCTCGAGCACTTTCTCCAGTTCGGCCAGCTTCGGACAATCGCGCACCTTCGGATCGAGGATGAAGGTGGTGTCGCAAACCATGCGCATCATGGCCAGATGAATCATGAGCCGGTCCGACTCCTGTTTGGTGAGCGGACGGCGCTTGGCGATGGCCGCCAGGCGGGCCACGATATCGGCATGCTCATCATAGACGGATTGCTGCCTCGGGGTGAGCTTCACGAAATGCTGGCGGTCGGTGCGGTCGGGCAGTTCGGTTTCCACGTCGCTCTTGCGGCGGCGCAGCATGTAAGGCGCAATCCGCTCGTGCAGCCGAGCCAGGTCGCGGTAGCCGCACGGACGACCGCGATCATCGAACTCGTAAAAATCACGATTAAAGCGGAATAACGGCCCCAGCACGCGTGGCTCCAAGAAATCCATCAGCGAATACAATTCGTCAATGCGGTTTTCAATGGGCGTGCCGGTGAGAATGAAGGCGTAGCGGCTGCGGAGCCGCTTGACGGCTTGCGCGGTCTGCGTGTTCCAGTTCTTGATGCGCTGGGCTTCGTCGAGCACGACCACGTCGGGGCGAAAGCGCGCGTTCACCTCCAGCGCGTCGCGGATCATCTGTTCATAGTTGACGACCGTGAAGAACGTGCCGGCTTCATAAGCCGCGCGCCGCGCTGCCTGTCCGCCGAAGACCAGCCTGGTCGGCAGGTCGGTGAACTGCCGGATTTGCTCCTCCCACTCACCCTTGAGCGAGGCGGGCGTGACGACCAGCACGCGCCCGGCGCGACCGAGACGCTTGAGCAAGGCGCACGCGGCGATGGCCTGGATGGTTTTGCCCAGGCCCATTTCGTCGGCCAGCAACGCGCGCTCGGTGAACGCGAGATGCAGCATGCCTTCGCGCTGATAGGGAAACAGCGGCACACGCGTCTCGTGTGCCGGCCATTCGCCGTTATGAACCTTGAGCTCATATTCGCGGCGCAACTCCTTGCGTTCGGCGCGGCGGCGGCGCGCTTCAAGCCAGGGCACGATTTCCTGCGAGAGCCGCACTGCCGGCAAGTCGGTCGCGCGCAATTTCTCCAGCGCGGCGAGCGCATCGTCCACCGGCATGCCGGCCAGGCTTCCGTCCTTGGCGAACCAGCCTCGCACAGTTTTGGGCAGCCGTTCCAGCCCGCGTTCGATGCGCAACGTGTCGGTGGCGTCATCCGGCACAACCTCCACGCGTGGTGAACCATCCTGTACAGCTTGCGCAAAGAGCCGTTTGAACCGCGCTTCCAGGTGAAGCAGCACCGCCTCGACGTGTTTGCAGGTGCCGAGGCCGTTCTTGTGGAAATCCTGGCAGGTGCAGGCGAACTGGCGACCCGCTACGTCGCGAATCTCAACGGCATAAGTCAATCCGCTGCCCGAGCCGACGGAGAAAGTGGAGAAGACGGGAAAGCGGATGTCATTATTGCGGATGACAAACGAGCCCTCTCGCGCGCGTTTGCGGCGGCGGTTGATTTCATCCTCGTCCGTGGTGCGCCAGTCGTGCTCGGGCGGCAGGAAGATTTCCGGTTCGATTTCGGCAGCCGGTCGTTGCCTCTTCTTGCGTGGAACCCTGGCTATGACTTTGGCTTTCTTTGTCTTCAAATTTGCGGTGGTCGCTGACATACGGAAAGATTGGCGAAGACTTTCCAGCCCTGCAATCCGGGAGTTAATCGCAGACAAATAACCACCACACTGCCAGCCCTGGAAACGTGTACGACAACTCTATCGAGGAAACCAAGCCTGCAACTGGCGTCGCAGTCGGATAAACGCTTCATCTTTACATCGGGACAAGCTAATACGGCTGGCGATTTGTTGATAGATCGCCGACGAGCGGGGGCGATTCGGAACACCTAACGCCGTCTCAAATGCCTCCTTTGGCCGAACGGGCTTGCCATTCATATCAAATACAAAACCTTTTTCGCGCAACCACTCACGTATTTTTTTCCCTGCCGGCCATTCTATCGCCGCTTCGACCGCGTTGTCTGAACCCCACACCCATGCATCCAGTTCGGGTTTGATCACAATTGCCTTTCCCTGGTTCTCCCAGCGCGCGCCCATTTGCCCATCCAACTGCGATTCCAACGACAGAGCATCCTGCAAATCAGTTCCACAACCCTCGAAATCCAACACCAATAGAGCGTGGTTGAATCGCCTCCGCTCCAGCGCCAACATCGCCGGCCCTGTCTTTCGGGTACCACCATCGCGCCCGGGATGAACACGAAACTCGAACTCTATCGGACGAATTTCCAACGCCTCCGACCGGCCCAGCGCGCCCTTGAGCGCGAATTGCGCATTCTTGTCAGCCACCAGAAGAACGAGGTCTTTCATGGCGATCCGTCAACTGAGAATACCCGAGGCAAACAACACGCCTAAATCTGGTTCACCTTTCTTCCATTCCACCAACGCCGGGTGGAGGTCGCCGGAGACGATGTCGGTCGCTCCCGCTGAATCTTTCGCGAAGCACAATATATTGGATGGCTCAATCATGTTCAGCGCGACAGGGCTGTGAGTGGCCATCAGCACTTGTCCACGCCGAACCGATGATAATGATTGCAATACTGTTTCGATCGCGCGCGGATGAATGCCATTCTCTGGTTCTTCAATAAGAAATGTTCCTTCCAAGTCGTTCAAATATGCCGGAATCGTCAGTGTCAGCAGTCGCAAAGTTCCGTCCGATGCCAACCACGACGGCACTCGTGCGCCGTTCATATATTCGATGACCAGATAACGGTGTTTATCCTCTGGCCGCTCAACTGAATCAACATCCCTGATGTCTTCCAAGGCTGTGCGCACGTGGTTAAGCCAAGCTTGAAATCTATTCGGATCTTGCCTCAATTCGGCAACTACCCAGGGCAAATTCGACCCGTCGGGTTGAAATCGCCGCCCTAAACCGGGTGGACTTGGCTGCTTCATCAACAGACTGTTCAAGACAAATGTTTGAACACCTCTTTCAAGCAGACTGCGAAACCAAGTGCTGACAGGAAAGCTTTCCGCATCTGCGGGAATATTTGCCAACGCAGATTTTCCGCGACCAAGCTTAAATGAAGGCATGTAAGATTTCTTACCTTCCGTATAGTAATTGTCATTCCCACCAGGCTTCTTGGTCAGAGCAGCACGTTGCCCTCTTTGCATGGAACGGCTAATCAATGATACGTTGACTTCCTGTGGTGCCGGAAACAAATCACGTTGTGCCGGTTTTGGCTTCGGCACCGGTTCTTTCAGCCAGAGATTTTCGTGATTCAAACCGATTTCATTATTTTTTGGATCAATTCCAATTTCAACTTCGTATCGGATTCCAGTGAATCGCAGCTTGTCTTTGGACATTACCGTGTGGATGTTTTCTGGAATTGCCGCCTCTACCGCCAGCTGAAACGAATGGCCTTGCCCCATCCAAACTAACTTTTCAAAACTACTGCTCCGCGCGTTTATTGTCTCAAAAACTTCACCCCTGTTTTTAACCATGTCACCCAGCAAGGCAATCACATCCAAAAATGTCGTTTTGCCGCTGGCGTTCGGACCAACGAGAGCGCAAAACCGACCAAGCGTCTGATCCACCGATTTTAGACAGCGGAAGGAACGGGTCTGGATGCGCGTAAACATGGAGGGATGATGGACAATAAATCACCAAGCTACAACCCCAGTTTCTTGAACCGGTTGTTCACTTCCTTGAAATGGAATTCCAGCGAGCAGAGCTGCTCCAGCTCGCCTTTTTTGAAATATTTCGCCACCGCCGGGTCGGCTTTCAGGACCTTGACAAAGTCGGCGTCGTCGCGGCCGGCGTGTTTCACCTCCCAGGTCTTCATGGCGGCGTCCTGGACCAGTTGGTAGGCGGCTTCGCGCGTGAGTCCCTTGCGGATGAGCGCGAGCAGCACGGTCTGGCTGTTCCACATGCCGAGGCTCAAGCCGAGATTCTTCTTCATGTTCTCCGGATACACGTTGAGGCCGTCCATCAGCCGCACGAGCAGGCCGAACATGTAATCGAGCAGCGTGCAGGAATCGGGAAAGATGATGCGCTCGACGCTGCTGTGGCTGATGTCGCGCTCGTGCCAGAGGGCGACGTTTTCCAGGGCGGCGATGGCGTTGCCGCGCAAGACCCGCGCAAGGCCGGTAAGGCGCTCCCAGGTGATGGGATTGCGCTTGTGCGGCATGGCGCTGCTGCCCTTCTGGCCCTTGGTGAACGGCTCCTCGGCCTCCAAAACCTCCGTGCGCTGGAGATGGCGGAATTCAACGGCCCAGCGCTCGATGCTCGCGCCGACCAGGGCTAGCGTGGTCATGAATTCCGCATGGATGTCGCGCTGGACGACCTGGGTGGCGATGGGCGCCGGTTCCAGGCCGAGCTGTTTGCACACGGCCACTTCAACCGCCGGCGACAGGTGCGCGCTCGTACCCACGGCGCCGCTGAGTTTGCCAACGGCCACGACCGCCCGGGCGCGTTCCAGGCGCACGAGCGCGCGGCCAAATTCGTCATACATCAAGGCCAGCTTGAGACCGAACGTCGTCGGCTCGGCGTGAATCCCGTGGCTGCGCCCGATGCAAGGGGTGGACTTGTACTTGCGCGCCTGCTTGGCAATGGAAGCGCGGAAGGTTTTTACGTCCGCGATAAGAATGTCAGCGGACTGCTTGAGCTGGACGGCGATGGCGGTGTCACCCACGTCGCTGCTGGTCAATCCGAAGTGGAACCAGCGGCTGGCCTTGTGGTTGATTTTTTCGGCGATGGCGGTGGTGAAGGCGATGACGTCGTGGTTGAGAACCTTCTCCAATTCCATTTGGCGCGCGACGAGGCCGGGCAAATCGGCAAACCATTTTTCCCCGCCGGCCTTCATTTTGACGAAGTCGGCCCGGGGCACGACTCCTTCGGCGACGAGCGCTTCGCTGGCGAGCAGTTCGATTTGCAGCCAGATGCGGAGCTTGTTTTCGTCGGTCCAGATGGCCCGCATCTCGGGCCGGGAATAGCGCGTAATCATGAGAACATGAAATCGCAAATAACCGGAAAAGTGAATCGCTAAATCGTTGAATCGTGATTCGACACGCTGGGTCAACGGTTCAACGGTTCAATGTTGTTGAGTCAATGCTTGGCCATCCGGGAACGGGCCTTTTCGAGGATTTGCCGCTCGTGCGCGGTCAGGCTTTGAATCCCGTCCCGGGAAATCTTGTCGAGGATGGGATCCACCTCGCTCTTCACAAATTCGTCGGTGGACAAATCCTCGGCCGGCGGGATGGCGGACGAATGCCAGAATGAGGTTTTGCCCGTGGAGGTGGCAGCCATTTCGTTTTTTGGCCGGTACACCCGTGGCAATTGCCGGCCCCAAAGACGAGGGAGCCAGCCAGTCCACGGAAGTTGAACATAGTCCAGATGCCAGCCGAGTTTCACCCAGGCAATTCCAGCCAGCAGTCCGCCAAGGTGTGCCGCATGCGCCATTCCCCCTTCGCGAGGCGTCGGCACCAGGGTGAAAAAAAGTGAAATGATCCCAAAAACCCACAGCAAGGTGAGGGCCCGCACCGGAAGAACAAAGTAGAGGCGTACGGTGGTTTCCTTTTCCAGCAGGGCAAAGATGGCAAAAAGCCCGGCCACGCCGGCAGAAGCGCCCATCACCAGATCGCCGAAGCGCGCCGGGAACAAAATCATGAGCAGTCCCTGCACGATCCCGCCAACCACGCCGCAGCCAAACAACGCGACCAGGAACCTCCGTTTGCCCAGCACATTTTCCACGAAATGCCCGGCCCACCAGAAGACAATGAGGTTGCAGGCAATATGCAATAAATTCAAATGGAGAAACTGAAACGTAAGCAACTGCCACACCCAGCCATGCTCAAAACACATCGGCGTCAACGCCAGCCAATACTCAACCGGGGTGTGCAGGTAAACATCGTTGACGCACTGGAATACAAAAACCACCAGTAAAATGACCGTGAGTTTTGCCGTCATCGACATCCCGGCCAAACCTGGCGACTCCCGCATATAATCACGATCTTCAAGCATAACCAAGGCAAGCTAGCCGCCAACCCGTTGTTTTTCAACGGGTTTTTGGACCATGCCGCCACCAGAACATCCGTTCGCGGCCCGTGCGGTTGGGGTAGGAACGCGGAACCCAGTCTTCCACCAGTTCAAAATCAGGCGAAAAACGCCGCAGCAACTCGTCGCGCGTCACGGGAAACGGCGGGCCGTTGTCATCTTCAAGAATCAGGTAATTGACCGCCAGATATTGGCCCCCCGGCTTCAACCAGCGCCGGACGGCGCGGACATAATCGTCGCGTTCGGCGGGCAGGATGGCGCAGAACAGCGTGTGCTCAAAAATCCAGTCGAATGGTAGCGGCGGCTCGTCGCGCAAAAAATCGGCCAGCTGGAATTTGGCGGCCAGTCCGGCGGCCTGGGTCTTCTCCGTGGCCAGTTCGATCGCGCCCGGAGCGAGATCAAACCCGAAAGCATTGAAACCGGCCTGCGCCCAGGCACGAACGTCATGGCCGGTGCCGCAGCCCGGCACACCAACCGTTCCCCGCGGCAGGTCGGGATGGACGGCAAGAAAATCCACCAGCCCCGGCGACGGCGCGCCTTTTTCCCAGGGCATGTCGCCGGCCTGGTAGCGTTGTTCCCAGTATTCCTGGCTCATTCTTCGTTAAACCGTTGAACCGTCAAATGGTTGAATCGCTGAATCGGCCGAAACCACAATTATATCCCGGCTTAACGATTCAACATTCAAACGTTTCACGTTTGAATCTGCCCGTCCACCAATTCCACCACCCGCTCCGCGTGCGCCGCCACCTTGGCATCATGCGTGGCAATGACCAGGGTGGTCTGTTTTTCGGCGCGAAGATTCTTCAGCAGCCCGATGATCTCGCCGCCGGTGTGGGAGTCCAGATTGCCGGTCGGTTCATCGGCCAGGAGCAGTTCCGGCTCATTGATAAGGGCGCGGGCGATGGCCACGCGTTGCTGCTCGCCGCCGGACAGCTCATAAGGCTTGTGGTCCATGCGATCCTTGAGACCGACCCAAGCCAGCAGGTCGCGTCCGCGCGCCCCGGCCTTTCCGACGGGAGTGCGGGCCATCCGCGCCGGCAGACAGACATTTTCGAGCGCGTTGAGCTCCGGCAACAAATGATACGCCTGAAAAACGAAACCGACCCGGTGATTTCGGAAATACGTCAGTTCCTTCTCGGAAAACGAGGCCAAATTCTGGCCGTCGAAATGGATATCGCCCGCGTTCGGCGTGTCGAGCCCGCCGATAAGATGGAGCAGCGTGCTTTTGCCGGCGCCGGACGCGCCGCGCAAAGCGACAAATTCGCCGCGCGCCACGTCGAGGCTGACGCCACGCAACACCTCAAGCGCGCGCTTGCCCATGGTGTAGGTTTTGGCGAGGCTGCGGGCGGAGAGAAGCGGCTCGCTCATCGCATGCCTCCAATGGAAAATGAGGAAACATCGAACATCGAACATCGAACTCTGAACATCGAACCAAACGCCATCGAGTCGGCCATTCGGCGTTCGCTGTTCAATGTTCGATGTTCGATGTTTACCAATTTATTCATAGCGCAGCGCCTCCACGGGTTTGAGCCGGCCGGCCCGGATGGCGGGCAATACGCCGCCCAGCAGGCAGATGACAAACGAACTGCAACAGATCAACGCGATGTCCCGGGCGTCAATGATCGCCGGCAACTGGCTGAAACCGTAAATGGAGGCGGGAAAAAGTTCCCAGCCGGTCATCCGGTTCATGAAGTGCAGGAATTCATTGCGATAGGTCAGCGCGAGGATGCCGAGGCCGTATCCGGCCAGCACGCCGAGCACCCCGATAATCGCGCTCTGGCCGAGAAACACGCCGGAAATTTGAAGATGGGTCGCACCGAGCGCCTTCAGCATCCCGATTTCGCGGGTCTTCTGGACGACAAACGTGATTTGCGCGCTCAGGATGCAGAGCGCGGCCACAATCACGATGAAAAACAGGAGGTAAAACATGACGTTTTTCTCCACGATCAGGGCGTTGAGAATCGTGGAATTCTGCTCCATCCAGGTGGTGACGCGGAATTCGTCACCGAGCGATTGGGCCAGCTGCTCCTTGACGACCATGGACTGGTACGGGTCATTCAACATCACAAACAAGCCGTGAACCGAATCGTTCGCGTCATACAAATCCTGGGCATTTTCAAGCGACACGACAATGAAGCGGGCATCGAAATCGTAATAGCCCGTGTGGAAGATTCCGCGCACCTCGTAATCATCCGGAATGATCGCCACGTCCTCCTTGCGGTCGTGCGCCGCCTTCATCTTCTTGATTTCGTGGACCGAATACACCGACAAGCGGTCGCCGACAACCAGCCCCATGCTGTTCGCAAAATTCCGGCCAACGAGCACGCCGCGCCCGCTCAAATCGAATTTGCCCTCCTCGACATCCCGCGGCAGGTCGCTGACCTTGCCCTCGTTCTGCGGGTCAACGCCCCGCATCATCGGCGCGTCCTGCATGGGCGCCCGGTTCGTGTCTACCTGCGTCTCCACCAGCACCGGCCCGATGACGAATGGCGAGACGCCCCGGACATTTTTATTGGCCGCAATGCGGCCGGCGACGGCGTCGGAATTGGCCATGAGCCCGTCCGCCCTGGTCACGGTGATATGCGCGCTGAAACCGAGGATTTTTTCGCGCAGGTCGTGGTCGAACCCGCTCATGACGCTGATGACGATGATGAGCACCGCGACGCCGAGCGCGACGCCGACGATGGAGATGAGCGTGATGACGGAAACAAACGTCCGTTTGGGCCGCAAATAACGCAGGGCCAGCAGGAGTTCGAACGGCAGTTTCGACATGGGCGCAGGCTAAAGG
>Ga0265338_10000996_pt1 | contig 47684 bp, 37 predicted proteins | sample 42126metaG_FD_193579 | JGI IMG/M metagenome (GOLD analysis project Ga0265338, IMG submission 193579) | Rhizosphere microbial communities from Carex aquatilis grown in University of Washington, Seatle, WA, United States - 4-21-26 metaG | ecosystem: Host-associated > Plants > Roots > Rhizosphere...
ATCGGCCGGGTCTGGCGACAGCTGGCCGGCCCGGTGTACCCGGCGATGGCCGGGATCGGCTGCACCGCGCTCTGGCAGCCGGAGGCGATGATCGAGATCCTCGGCGTGGCCGTCATCCCCGACGGCCAGCTCCGCCCGCCGCGCTAGATTGCCGCTGGGATAGTCCCTCCCGCACCCGGGTCAGCGGAACGAGCCCGCGGTGAGGCCCGCCACGATCCGCCGCTGCGCGAACAGCACGAGCAGCGCGATGGGGACCGAGATGATCACCACTGCCGCGTCGATGAGGTTGTAGAAGGTCTGGTACTCGCTCTGCCCGAACGTGGTGATGGCCAGCGGCGCCGTGAACTGGCTCGTCGACGTGAGGAACGAGACCGCGAACGCGAAGTCGTTCCACGCGAGGATGAAGGACAGGATGGCGGCGGTGAAAACGGCCGGGATGGCGACGGGAACGACCACCTTCCGTAGCGTCTGCAGCCGGGTCGCCCCGTCCACCAGCGCCGCGTCCTCGAGCTCCGGCGGTATCTGCTGGAAGAAGTTCTTCAGCAGCCAGGTGGCGATGGGCAGCGTGTAGACCAGGTACACGATGATCAGCGGGTAGATGTTGTCGAGCAACCCCAGGTAGCGCAGCACCAGGAACAACGGCCCGATCATGGCGAGCACCGGGAAGAACCCGGCGAGCAGGATGAACGCCAGGATCGCCCCGGCCCCCCTGATGCGCAGCCGGGCCAGCGCGTAGCCGGCCATCGACGCGACGATGATCGTGACCACGGTGGTAGCCAGCGAGACGATGAGGCTGTTCAGCAGCGGGCCGAGGAACCCGAACGAGGCGTTGGTGAACACGTCCTTGTACGCGGCACCGGACAGGCGCGCGGGGATGATGCCGTTCGCGCCGCCCACGCCCGCCGCGATCTGGCTGTCGGACAGCAGCGACGTGCGCAGGATCCAGAAGAACGGGAACAGCGCGATCAGCGCCACGATGACGACCGCGAGGTAGAAAAGGGTCTCTCGCACGACGACCCGCGGGGAGACCCGCCGGGGCGGCCAGGCAATGGCCCGGCCGCCCGTGACGACGGCCGGAGCGCCGCCGTCCGCGACTGCGCTTGTCATGAGCGCCCCCTTCAGGCGGAGTTCGGGCGGAGCGCCCGGACGTAGACGAACGACACGGCCAGGGCAAGCAGGACCAGGACGATGGACATCGCGCCGCCAAGGCCGAAGTCGGTGTTGATGATGAAGGTGTTGTAGCTCAGGAACGACAGGGTCTCCGTCGAGTTGCCCGGGCCGCCGCCGGTCAGGATGTAGATGACGTCGAACACCAGCAGCGCCTGGAGCGTGCGGAAGATGAGCGCTACCGAGAGCGCCGGCTTGAGCATGGGCAGCGTCACCCTGGTGAAGGACTGCCACCAGGAGGCGCCATCCATCCGCGCCGCCTCGTACACCTCGGTCGGGATCACCTGCAGGCCCGCCAGCAGGAGGATCGCGACGAACGGTATGTTCTTCCACGAGTCCGCGATGAAGATCGCCGTCCACGCCCGCGATTCGTTGGCGTTCACCCAGGCGAGGCTTCCCCAGGCCGGGTGGAACGCCGCGAGGATGTAGTCGACAAAGCCCGAGGTCGGGTCGAACATGGTCTTCCAGAGCATCGCCGATACCACCGTGGGCATCGCCCACGGCACCAGGATCGAGGCGCGCAGGAAGCCGCGGCCCCGGAACTTGCGGTGCATCATCAGCGCGAGCGCCAGCCCCACCACCATGTCAAAAACGATCGTCACCACGGTGAAGGCCAGCGTCCGCTGAAGCGCGGCGACCCACTGCGACGAGTGGAACATCTTGGAGAAGTTCGACCAGCCGACGAAATCGTGCGGCAGGTTCGCGTAGGACAGGTTGTCGAAGTGGAACGAGTTCCAGACGTTGTAGATCAGCGGGTAGGCGGTGACCGCGAGCAGCAGGATGACCACCGGCGCGACCAGCAGGTAGCCGAGCCGCCTGTCGTTGGTTTCGCGCGCGTGTCCCACCGGGGCGGGCCCGCCCCGGCCGAGGCGCCCGGAGCCCAGGCGGCCGAGCATGCCGCCCGGGCGCCCGGTGCGGTCATGGCGCCCGCGGAAGAGGGCCGGGCGGCCCGCGTCAGCGGGCCGCCCTTCCGCTCCCGTGCCTGTTTGTGCTGCCATCGCCGCTAGCTGCTCGGGGTGGCGGTGGCGTCGGACGCGATCTGGGCCGCGCCCGACGAGAACGCCGCGGACGCGGCACTCGGGCTGGGGTTGGCGTACACCGAGGAGAACAGCGTCTGCAGGTCGGTGGAGACCTGCAGGTAGTTCGGCGACACCGGGCGGGCCTGCGCGTCGCTGTTAAGCGTCTTCACCGCGGCGAAGTAAGGCGCGGCCTCGTAAAGCGCGGAGGTGTACGCGCTCGGCCGGGACGGCGGGTCGGCGGTCGCGATCGCCCGCGTCGTCTCCACCGACGGGCTGGTCAGGTACTGGATGAGCTTCCAGGCCGCCGCCGCGTGCGTGGTCTTGGCGTTGATCGCCAGCATCTCGCCGCCGAGCGCCGCGCCCGGCGTCCCGCCCGGACCGGCCGGGAACGGGATGTAGCCGATGTGTCCCTTGACCGCCGGGGCCAGGGTCTGCGCCTCGACGAACGGGTAGTCGACCGCGAACGGGGCGTACCCAGAATCGAACTGCTCCTGGACCTGCCCCTCCTGCCAGCCGGTCACCGCCTGCGGCGCGATCTTGCTGGTGTAGATGGCGTCGTGCAGCCAGTTCAGCGCGGCCACGTTACCCGGCGTGTTCACGTTCGACGGGTCGAGCTTCCCGCCGAATGCCGAGTCCAGGGTGAGGAACGAGGTGATCGCGCCCTCGTACTTGTCCGCCTCGAAGGCGATGCCCTCCTTCAGCGCCGGGTCGGCCTTCATCGCCGCCTCAGCGTCGCTGAGCACCTGCGCCGGGCTGGTCGGCGGCGTCTTGATCAGGTCGGTCCGGTAGAACAGCCCCTCCGGGTTGGTGAACCACGGCATCCCGTAGAGGGCCCCCTTGTAGGTGCCCGCGGCGATACCGGAAGCGAAGTACTGGCTCGCGTCCGGGTTGAACTGTGACAGTGGCAGCACCCAGCCCGCCTGCGCGAACTTCGCCGGGTAGGTGACGTCGGACTCGAACACGTCGGGCGTGGACGAGCCGGAGATGAAGTCGTGCTCCAGCTGCGACAGGTACGTGGTCGAGTTAGACGACAGCACCTGGATCTGCACCTTGATATTCGGGTTGGCCTTCTCGAAGCCGTTGATCGCGGTCTGCGTCGCCTGGCCTTCGGTGCCAAGGCCCGACTCGGCGAACACGATGGTCTGCGTTGCGGTCAACGACACCGAGGTACTCGAACTGCTGCTGGAACTGCAGGCCGCAGCCCCAACCGCCACCGCCGCCGCAGTGACGCCGATCGCCACGGCACGCCAGTACGGCCGTCTGTTATTAACCATGTGAATACACCTCATTACTCTCAGTAACTGATCTTTTCCGGACGAATAGACAGTGAGGTCGATGAGCGGGAGCGGGCTAGCCGTCGCTGATGATCTGCGTGAGCTCCGCTTGCATCTCGGACAGCGCGTGCTCCGGCGCCTCCTGGAGGCTGAGCGCCTGGTAGACCGCGTGGATAATGGCCAGGCTGGCCTGGTCGTAATCGGGGATCTCTGGCCGTGGTTTCGCCGACAGGATCGCCTGCCTCACCACGGGCAGGTAGGGGAACATCTTGTCCATCGCCGGGTCCGAGTACAGCGATGTCCAGACCGGCGGCAAGCCAGTGTCGATCAGCAGCTGCTTCTCCTCGGGCAGGCTGGTCAGGTACTGGATGAACGCCAGCGCTGTCGCCTTGTGCTTGGAGAAGGCGCTGACCGCCAGGTTGGCGCCGCCGAGCGAGCTCGAGCCAGGCCCGTTTACTCCGGGCAGCTGGGTGACGGCGAACTTGCCTACGACCTTGTTGCCCGGGCCCGGCGTGCTCGCCTGGCTGTAGATGAACGGCCAGTTATTGAGGAACAGCAGCTTGCCCGACTCGAAGGCCTGGGCCGACGACTCCTCCTCGTAGCCGAGTGCGGCCTCCGGTATCCAGCCCTCGCGCAGCCCGTCGACCAGGAAGCTGAGCCCGGCCTCAGCCTGGGGCGTGGTGACGGTTACGGTGGTCCCGTCGGGACCGAGGATGGACCCGCCCTCCGACTGCACTGCATCCGCGAAGTTAACGGTGAGCCCTTCGTACAATGCGAACTGCCCGGCGTAGCCCTGCAGCCCGTACTCCGGGGCTACCGTCTTGGCCAGTTCCTCCAGCTGCGCCAGGGTTGTCGGCGGCTGCTTGTGCGCCGCGTTCAGAATGTCCGTGCGGTAGTAGAGCAGGTCGGCATTGCTGTTGTAGGGCACCGCCCACAGTTGCCCCTTGTACATGGCGGTGTTGACCGCCGAACTCAGGAAGTCGCCGAGCGGGAACATGGCCTTGTTGAGCGGGATGATCCACCCGTTCGCGGCGAACTCGGCGGTCCAGATCACGTCCATGTCGATCACGTCGTACGCCGGGCTGCCCTGCTGCATGTTGGTTTGGATCTGCGAAAGCTGGCCGTTCTCGTCCCCGGGGAGCAGATCGAGGGTGACGTGCTGATCCGGGTGCTCCTCGTTCCACGGAGCGATCAGCTTGTTGAAGGTCGTGACGTCGTTGCCGATGGCGAACGTGATCGGCCCGGTCCCGTTGTCCGTGGCAGCGGCGCGGGGGCCGCAGCCCGCCGCGAGCGTGAGGCAGGCGGCGGCCGCCACGGTCGCGGTCACGCGGTTGCGCGTGACCGCGTGCCTCATGCCGATCATCTGCCCTCCATTGGGCCGGCCCCGCATGGGGGCTTGCCTACATTAGGCGCGTCTTGCCGGGATTTACGATACATTCATGTTATGCACACATGTTAGGTATGTGTCAACGACCGTTACCACCCTGAAACGATCCGGAACTGGCGGTGTCGGGACGAGATGGAACAAGCGGCCTTGAGGCGGTGCGCGACAGGCGGGGCGGTGCGAAGATAGTCACCAGGCAATGCAGCTCCACCGGAGGAGGCAAGAAGGTGCGGCAGCCTCTGCTGGCGCTACTCGCGAAGGAACCGGCCCACGGGTACGAGCTGAAGCTCGCCCTTGAGCAGACCTTCGGGGAGGCGTACCCGTCGCCCAACATCGGGCAGATCTACGTCACGCTCAAGCGGCTGGAGACCGACGGTCTTGTCAGCAGCCAGGACGTGGAGCAGGACAGCCGCCCCAACAAGCGGGTGTACGAGCTGACCGCGCTGGGTCGCGAGGCGCTGACCGCCTGGGTGCACGAGCCGATCGAGGGCCCGCGGGTGCGCGATGAGTTCTTCATGAAGCTGGTGCTCGCGCCGATGGCGGGCCTGGCCGACCGGATGGAGCTGATTAACGCGCAGCGCCGTCATTACTTTGGCATGATGCGAAACCTGATGGACATGCAGGCGGGCATGGACGCGGCGACCCCGGCGGCCCGGCTGCTGATCGAGGGCGCCGTGCTGCACCTGCAGGCGGACCTGGACTGGCTGGAACGCTGCCAGGAGGAGCTCGTGTGATAGATCTGCTTGCCTCCGGAGGCCGGCCCCCGGACGACACACCCGTGCTGCTGCGAGCCAAGGGCCTGGTCAAGGTGTACCGCTCGGGCGGCCTGTCGGTGGAGGCCGTCCGCGGCGTGAACATCGAGGTCGGCATCGGCGAGTTCGTCGCCATCATGGGGCCGTCTGGCTCCGGTAAGTCCACGCTGCTGCACCTGCTCGGCGGCCTTGAGCGCGCGACCTACGGCGAGATCTGGCTGCGCGGGCAACGGGTGGACCGCCTGTCCGAGTCCGCGTGGGCGGTGCTGCGCCGCAGGCACGTCGGCTTCATGTTCCAGTTCTTCAACCTGCTGTCCACGATGACCGTCGCCGACAACGTGGAGCTTCCCGCGCTGCTGGCGGGCGCCACCCCGCGACAGGCCCGCAGGCGCCGCGAGGTGCTGCTCGCCGAGCTCGGCATCACCGCCAAGGCGAACGCGGCGCCGTACCGGCTGTCCGGCGGCGAGCAGCAGCGGGTCGCGCTCGCCCGGGCGCTGGCGAACGAGCCGGGCCTCCTGCTCGCCGACGAGCCGACGGGCAACCTGGACAGCGCGAGCGCCCGTGACGTCCTCCGGCTGCTGCGCCGCACCCACGAGGCGGGCCAGGCCATCCTCATGGTGACGCACGACGCCAAGGTGGCGGGCCTGGCGGACCGGGTGATCAGCTTGTTCGACGGCATGGTGGCCGACGACGCCAGGGTGATCCCGGCGCCGCGCCGGTCGGCCGCGGTCGGGGACTTCCTCGAACTGCGGGGCTAGCGCGGTGCGGGGCGCGCTGCGCTGGGCTAGCGCCGACCTGCGGGCGCACCGGGTACAGTCCGCGGTCATGGTCGCGGTGGTGGCCGGCGTGGTCGCGGCGCTCGTACTCGCCGCCACGCTGCTGGCCGGGGCGCTCAACCCGTGGCAGCAGCTGTTCGCGCGCACCCGCGGCGCGGACATGCTGCTGTACCTCGCGGACGGCACGTCGACCGGGGAGCTGCACACGCTGCCCGGGGTGCGCACGGTCGGCCGGCCCTATGACAAAACGACCGCCACCCTGGTAGCCGGCGTGCAGCACTCACAGGTGCAGCTCGACGGAATGCCCACGGCGCTGCCGGCCGCGATATCCAGGCCGCTGGTCGTCGCGGGCAGCTGGCTGCGCCAGGACAGCCCGGACGGCGTCGTCGTGGAGGCCTCGTTCGCGGCGGCCGTGCACGTCGGAGTGGGCGACGAGATCGTGCTCGACGGCGTGGGCGGCACCACCGTCCACATGCGTGTGACCGGCATCGCGGACACCGCCGACCAGGGCTTCTACCCCCAGGTGACGCCCGGCCTCATCTGGGCGCAGCAGCCGCTGTTCAACCAGGTCGAGCAGCCGCTGCTGCGCCCGGATGAGCAGCAGCCGCCGCTCAACCTGGTCGAGCCTGTGCCGAAAGACACCGAAGAGGTGGTGCCGCTGCGGCTCGACGATCCCTCGGAAACGGGCGTCGGCCTGGTGTCGCAGGAGGTCTACGATCTCTACAACCGCGCCAGTGAGAATACGCCGGTCGAACAGATCACTACCAGCCAGCAGGCGATGGAGGCGACGGCGAGCGACGACCGGCTGCTCGGGATGCTGCTCGCGCTGTTCGGTATTATCGCGCTCATCGCCGCGCCCTGCGCGATCGCCAACGTCACCACCGGCCGGGTGCTGATACAGCGCAGGGAGATCGCGATGCTCAAGGCGCTCGGCTTCACCCCCGGCCAGCTGGTGCGGATGCTGATCGCTGAGCAGGGGGCGCTCGGCGTGGCCGGGATCGCGCTCGGCCTGGCCACCGCCCGGATCGCGACGTCGCCGCTGTTCGTCCGCCCGGTGGCCGGGACCGGAGTCGTGTTCGCGCCACTGCCCGGCTCCTGGACGGCGCTGATCGCCGCGGGCACCGCGGTCACCGTCATCGTCGCGACGGCCGTCCCCGGCTGGCGGGCCGGCCGGGTGTCGCCCGTCGCCGCCGTACAGCCGACACCGCCAGGCGGCCACCTGTCGCCGCTAGTCCGGTTGTCGCTGGTGGTTCGGCTGCCCGCGCCGCTCGTACTCGGCGTGCGCGACGCGCTTACCAGGCGGCTGCCCGCGGCGCTGACCGTGACCGGCGTCGCGATCCCGATGGCGATGATCACGATCGCGCTCGCCTGCTGGTCCACCGTCGGCTCGTTCACCTCCGATCCGGGCAGGATCGGCCTGGCGGACGCGCTGACCGTCTCCCCCAGCGGCCTCAGCGACCAGCAGGCGGCCCGGCTGATCGCGGCCGACCACCAGGTGAGCGCCTACTACGAGGGCGCGCAGTTCGATCCGCTGCTGCCCGGCGACAACGCGACGTTCGTGGCGCGCGCGATGGGCACCTCGCAGCACCCGTACCCGTTCACCGTGGTGCAGGGACGGCCGTTCAGCGCCGCGGACGAGGCCGTCGCGGGCCAGGGGTTCCTCGATCTGATGCACGCCAAGGTCGGCGCCTGGATCGACCCGATCAACATCGATGGCGTGCCTGTGGTCCTGCACATCGTCGGGCGGACCCTCGAGCCCGACGACAACGGCGACGTGGTCGACTTCGGCCTGGACACCCTGACCGCCGCCGGCAGCCCGTCGGCGGCCCCGGCGTTCTACAGCCTGGTGCTCAAGCCGGGCGTTAGCCCGGCCGCCGCCCGTGCGGCGCTGCTACGCGCCTCCCACGGCCAGCTCGACGTGGAAATCGTCCCCAACCCGGCATCCACGCTCGGCGTGGTGCCCGTGGTGATCGTCATCGCGGTCGTCATCCTCGCCTTGGTCGCCATGGCGAACCTGCTCACCGCGACCGACGTCGGGCTCCGCGACCACGTGCACGAGGCAGGCATCCTGAAGGCGATGGGCTTCTCCCCGCGCCAGGTGACCGCCACGCTGGTGGTCAGCACCACCGTCGTGACCGCGGTCGGGGTGGTGGCAGGCGTGGCCGCCGGCGTGATCGCCGCGCCCCGCCTGATCAACGCCGAGGGCCAGGCCAGCGGCATGGGCTGGGGCCTGGCGGTCGGCTTCGCCCCGGCCAGCGTCGCCGTCCTGGTCGCTGTCGCCTTCGCCGTCGCCGTGGCCGTCGCCCTGTTCCTCGCCGCCCGCGCCGCCCGCTCCCCTGACCCCTTCCTGTCCGCCCGCGCCGACGAGCCCGCCATGGCCGCTCGCCGGCGTTAGCCGTCATCCGGCTACCCCCGGTCAGCATGCTCCGGGCTCATCGGCTGGCGGGCTTGCGTGCGAGGCCGCCGTAGAGGGTCAGCGGTGCCTCGGGCCGGGATGACTTCCCTGGCCAGAGGTTGATGTCGGTCACGCCCGGTTCCACTAGGTTAAGCCCGTCGAAGAACCCGGTGATGTCCTGGCGCGAGCGGGGGACGACCTGGGCCGACGCGCCTTGGTAGGCCTGCTGCGCGGCGTGGCTCGCATCCGGGGTGATTCCGTCGCCGGTGACGTGCGAGAGCGCCACGGCACTGCCGGGAACCAGGGCTTCCGTCAGGCTGCGGACGACCTCGCGAGGCTGGTCGGCATCGGTCAGGAAGTGCAGGACCGCGAACATCAGCACCGCGACGGGCTCGCCGAAATCGATCAGGCCCTCCGCGGCCTCGAGGATCTTCCCTGGATCGCGCAGGTCGCCCTCGACCACTGCGACCCCGGGCGACCCGCTTTCCAGCAGCGCCCTGGCGTGGCTGACGACGACATCGTCGTAGTCGACGTAAACGACGCGGGAATCAGAGGCGGCGGCCTGCGCTACCTCGTGCACGTTGTCTTGCGCGGGCAGCCCTGAGCCGATGTCGAGGAACTGGCGGACGCCCGAGTCCGCCAGGACCCGCACCACCCGGGAGAGGAACTCCCGGTTCTGCCGGCACGCCAGCGCCGCGCAGGGTAGTCCCTGGAGGATCTTCCCGGCCGCCTTGCGGTCGGCGGCGAAGTTATCCTTACCGCCCAGCAAGAAATCGTAGATCCTCGCGACATTGGGGATGGTCATGTCCAGCCCTCTCGCCGTCAGGATCCTGCGTCGCTCTTCCTCGTCACCGGCCCGGTACTGATGCCACATTTCTCACCGGAATCCTTGCCTCGTTGCTCCTCTTCCTATGGAGTTGTTCGCACTGCCCGCCCCGGTCCTGTGCTGCCGGGGTGGCCGATGGACTCGCCGCTGGCGGGGTCGAAGAAATGCAGCCGGCTGGTGTCGATGGCCAGCTCGACGTCGGCGCCCGGACGGACGGCGGACCGGGACGAGACCCGGGCGGTCCACAGCGACTTGCCGCCGGCCAGCGCGGCGACCGCGTCGTCTTCCTCGTCATGCCCGCCGCCCGCGCTGGCGATCGAGGCGTGCTCGACCGGCGGCGCGTCGATGGCGAAGATCACGTGGATCTCCGTGCCCAGCCCCTCGGTGACCCCGGCCCGCACCATGAACCGCGGCCAGCCCGCGTCGACGAACGCGCCGTCCTCGAAGTCCGACGGGCGGATGCCGAGGATGACCTGGCGGCCGAGGTAACTGGCCAGGCCCGGCCTGGCCGACAGCACCGCCGCCGGGACGGGCAGCCGGAACCCGGCGAACGTGACCGCCGGGCCGTTGTCGCGCACCAGGTTGGCGGTGACGAAGTTCATCGCGGGCGAGCCGATGAACCCCGCCACGAACAGGTTCACTGGCGCGTCGAACAGCGCCTGCGGGGTGCCTGCCTGCTGCAGCTTGCCGTCTCTCAGCACGCACACCCGGTCGCCCAGGGTCATCGCCTCGACCTGGTCGTGGGTCACGTACACGGTGGTGGTGCCGAGCCGCTCGTGCAGCTGGGCCAGCGCCGCGCGCATTGAGACCCGCAGCTTGGCGTCCAGATTCGACAGCGGCTCGTCCATCAAGAAAGCCTGCGGCTCGCGGACGATCGCCCGGCCCATCGCCACCCGCTGCCGCTGCCCGCCGGACAGCGCGGCCGGCTTGCGGTCCAGGTACGGCTCCAGGCCAAGCAGGCCCGCCGCGTCGGCCACCCGCCGCCTGATGTCCGCCTTGGGGGCGTGGCGCAGCTTCAGGCCGAACGCCATGTTGTCGGCCACCGTCATGTGCGGGTAGAGCGCGTAGTTCTGGAAGACCATCGCGATGTCCCGGTCCTTGGGCGGGAGGTGGTTGACCACCCGCTCCCCGATCGAGATCGTCCCGCCGGTGATCTCCTCAAGGCCCGCGATCGTCCGCAAGGCGGTCGACTTGCCGCAGCCGGAGGGCCCGACGAGCACCATGAACTCGCCGTCGGCCACCTCAAGGTTCAGGTCATCAAGCGCCTTCGCCCCGGCGCCGTAGACCTTCTCCACGTGATCAAGGGCGATACGAGCCATCAGGACCTCCATGTTTGACATCTACCTAACGTCTATACATAACATGTATTCATAGGGCAATGTAGCCGAAACCAAGTGACCGGGCAACGAGGCGGGTGGGACCATGAAGCGGCTCAGACAGACGACGCTCGCGGTGCGGCCGTGACGACGGCGGTGTGCGGCCCGGACCGGTCCGCGCCGACGGCCAGCGCGGACGGGCTAGCGTCGGGTCGGTCGTCGCCGGTCTCGCTTGACTCCGGGCTGCGCCAGGCTCTGGCCACGGTGGCCCGCGCGCCGCAACTGCTGGTGGCCTGCGATTACGACGGCACGCTGGCGCCGGTCACCGGCGATCCATGGTCGGTCCGCCCGCTGCCGGAGGCGGCGTCGGCGCTGCGATCGCTTGCCCTGCTGCCCGCGACGACCAGCGCGGTCATCTCCGGCCGTGCCCTGCGGGAGCTTGCGGCGATGTCCCGGCTGCCCGGCGAGGTGCACCTGATCGGCAGCCACGGCTCGGAGTTCGACATCGGGTTCGTCCACACGCTTGAGCCGCGTGCGCGCGCTCTGCAGGCCCGGCTCGTCGATGCACTGCGAAGGATTACGCGCAGGCAGCCGGGGGCGGTGCTCGAGGTCAAGCCCGCGAGCGTGGCGGTGCACGTGCGCCAGGCCGAGCCGGCGGTCGCCGATCAGGTGCTGGCCAGGGTCCGGTCGGGGCCAGGCACCTGGGCCGGGGTGCACGTCACCGAAGGTACCGCGGTCGTGGAGCTATCGGTCGTCCCCACGGACAAGGGTGAGGCGCTCGACGTGCTGCGCCACCGGTGCGGGGTAACCGCCGCGGTGTTCGTCGGCGACGACAACAGCGCCGAGGAGGTGTTCGCCAGGCTCGCGGGCCCCGACCTGGGCATCAAAGTAGGCGACGGCGGCACCCTGGCCGCGTACCGCGTTCGCGACCCGCACGAGGCGGCCGTCGTGCTGTCCGTCCTTGCCGAGCTGCGCTCCGCCTGGCTGTACGGGGCGGCCGCGGCGCCGATTGAGCGGCTGTCGCTGCTGGGGAACGGGCGTTCACTGGCGCTGCTGACACCCGATGCGACGGTGTGCTGGCAGTGCGTCCCCGAGCCCACGTCGGGTGCGGTGTTCGCGCACCTGCTCGGCGGGGCGCCGGCTGGATATTTCTCGGTCCGCCCGGAGCAGGAGGCACTGTCCCTCGGACAGCGGTACGTGAACGGCACCATGACGCTGGAGACCCGGTGGCCGGGGCTGCTGGTCACCGACTACCTCGACCGCTACGCCGCGGTGCACCGAACGGACCTGATCAGGGTGATCAGCGGCTCCGCCCCGGCGGTCGTGGAGTTCGCGCCGCGTCCCGAGTTCGGGCAGGTCATGGCGCGGATCGAGGCGCGACCTGACGGGCTGGTCGTCGCGGGGACCTCAAGCCCGATCGCGTTGCGCTCCCCGGGTACCGCGTGGGAAATCATGAGGGACGGCGGGCATCACTCGGCCCGCGCCGTGGTGCGGCCCGCCCCGGGCCGGCCAGTGGTGCTTGAACTGCGCTGCGGCACCGACGACCTGTCCCCCCACCCCGTCCCCGAGCCTTCCCGCCGCGAGCTGGCCGGGGCCCTGTGGTCCCGGTGGCTGGGCGGCCTGACGCTGCCCCGCCGGGACGCCGCTCTCGTGGCGCGCTCCGCGCTCACGCTGCGAGCGCTCTGCTACGCCGACACCGGGGCGATCATGGCCGCCGCCACCACCTCGCTGCCAGAGACGGTCGGCGGCATCCGCAACTGGGACTACCGGTACTGCTGGCCGCGGGATGCCGCGATGACGGCGCGGGCACTGGTGTCGCTCGGGTCGATCGCGGAAGCGGACGCATTCCTTGACTGGCTGCGCGGCATCCTCGCCGGCCTGCCGGCACCCGAGCGGCTGCGTCCGGTTTACGCTCTCGACGGCAGCACGCCTGGCCCGGAGGCCGTCATCGACACGCTGCCGGGATACGCGGGCTCCCGGCCCGTCCGCGTCGGTAACCTGGCCGAGCAGCAGGTGCAACTCGACATCTTCGGTGCGGTGGTCGAGCTCGTCTACGACCTGGCCGTCCGGCGCGGCCGGGTCAGCGACGCCGACTGGGCCCTGGCCAGCAGCATGTGCGACGCGGTGGCGCGGCGCTGGCGGGAACCCGACCATGGCATCTGGGAAGAGCGCCTGGTGCCGCGGCACCACGTCCACTCCAAGGTGATGTGCTGGGTAGCCATCGACCGCGCCATCCGCATCGCCGAGCGCTGCAACGCCGCCGCTGACCCGTCCTGGCCAGGGCTGCGCGACGCCATCGCCGCTGACGTGCTGGCCCACGGGTGGAACGAAACCGTCGAGGCCTTCACCGCCGCCTATGACAGCACCGAACTCGACGCCGCCAGCCTGCACGTGGGCCTGTCCGGCCTGCTCGACCCGGCGGATCCCAGGTTCCAGGCCACCGTCGCTGCGGTCGAGGCCGGGTTGCGCGCCGGCGGCACCGTCTACCGTTACCGGCGCGACGACGGCCTTCCCGGTCGGGAAGGCGGCTTCCACCTGTGCACGACCTGGCTTATCGAGGCGTACCTGCTAGCCGGCCGGCGGGACGACGCCGAGGAGCTTTTCGGCCAGCTGACGGCGGCAGCCGGACCGACCGGCCTGCTACCAGAGGAGTACGACCCGGTCAGCGAGCGGTCACTGGGGAACCACCCGCAGGCGTACAGCCACGTCGGGTTGATCCGCTGCGCTCAGCGCCTGTCAGAGAACATCACCCTCAGTGCTTAGCGTTCGCTCCCGGGTCCTCATAGCCTGCCAGCCCCAGTCCCGAGGAGGAAAGGAGGAACCAATTCTCGCATCAAGACAGAAAAGGCATCGGGACACCTAAAGAACAGCAGGACTCTTAGCTAATGGTGCGTCCGCGGCGAAAGCCCGGAATAGCGACATGATCTGGTATATCCGCGATCGGAGAATCGGAGAAATAGATGACTGTTGTCCGCAAGCTCGCCGTCACCGCAGTTCTCGCTGCGGTGCTCGGCTTGGCCCCGTTCATGAGCATGACGGCGAAGGCAGCGCCTGGCCTTGGCCAGGCCCGGCTCACCAGCCACGCGACCCAGCAGCCGGCTAAAGTGACGGTGACCCGTCAGTGCACGTACGGCTCGTCCGGCGGCAACGTCAAGACATGCCTCACCACCTACCACCGTGGCCGTTACGTGGAGGTCATAAAGCTCAGCGGTTGCGTCCTTCACTCCGCGCGCCAGTTGTTCGAGGGCATCGGCGGACCGCAGGGGGCTCTGTTTGAGAACCCAGACGCCACGGGATTCTGGATCATCCCGGGGTCCTGCAACACCATCACCTGGCATCCCTTCAAGAACGTGCCCCCCGGCAAATACTGCGGCTATACGTACCGTGTCGTTGAGACAAACGGAGCGATACACGGATATCTCATCGGCAAGGAGTGCATAAAGCTGTAGCTCGGCAGCGGCCTAAAGCTGGCGAGGCGCTGACCCGCCTCGCCAGCCTGGTCGCGGACATCCCGCTCGCCCGGGAATGGCACGTTCCGACCGTTAAGGTGATCACGGACTGGCGCCTTCCCCTCCCGTCGGCCCTGATGCGGGCCCGCTGCCCTTGTCCCATGAGACGAGGCTGAGCCTGAGGCCGTCGTCGCCTGGGGTCGTGCGGAAACGCGCGGTGCCGCCGGTGGGCAGGTCATGCCCGGGGTCCTGCACCGCCGCGAGCAGGGGCAGGGCAGCGCGGATGCTGGCCCCGTGCGCTACGGCGAGAACCTGATCGTCGCCTGGCCCGGTCATCGCCGTGAATGCGGCGCGGAGCCGGGCGGTCAGTTCGGTGCAGTCCTCGCCGTCCGGGAACCGGGCGGCGTAGTCGCCGTGGCGCCACGCATCCAGGACACTGTTGTATGTGGCCCAAGAGCGCGCGTCGTTACGCCCGTCCAGTGAGCCGACGTTGACTTCCCGCAGGTTCTCATCTGCGGTGACATCCCTCGCTCCGAGGACTTCAGCCAGGATCGCAGCCGTCTCGGCGGCTCGGCGCAGCGGCGAGCACACGATGCGGCCCGGGGCCGACCCGGCGGCAAGGCGCGCGGCGAGGCCCCTGGCCTGCTGGCAGCCTCGTTCGGTAAGCGACTCGTCGTAGACCCGGAACGAGAACGTCCTGTTCACGTTGGCGAGGTTTTCGCCATGCCGGGCCCAGGTCACCATAGTCACTGAGCAGCACCTTTCGCCTTCTCACGCCTCTGCGCGGACCGCTGGGGTCAGCCGTTCGCCGACCGCCCCTACCAGCCGGTTGATCTCGTACGAGACCTGGCTGGTGTCACATTCCGGCGCGGCGAGCACGGCCAGGCTCGACCCGTCGCTGATTACCTTGACGAACATCAGCCCGTCGTCCATCTCGACCAGTGCCTGCATGGCCGTCCCGCCTTCGAAGGCGCGCGCCGCGCCTTGCATGAGGCCGGCCAGCCCGGAGGTGATGGCGGCGAACTGCTCGACGGCCGCGGCGGGGATACCCGCCGACAGCGCTAGCGGCACCCCGTCCGCGGATACCACCATCGCGTGCGCGACGTCCTCAACCCGCGTGGTGAATTCGGTGACTAGCCAGTTCAGGTCCTGTCGGTAGGCTGTGCTCAGCACCTAGCTCCCCTCTCCTTCGCTTGACTTCAAGCCCTCGGCCCGGCGGTTGCCGAGCTGGAACCCGCTGAGGCGGCTCCGTGCCTGCTGTGGTGAGCGCGGGGGCAGCGACCTCGGCCGTACCCGGGCCGGCGCTGCGGTGCCGCGGCCTTGTTCCCGCGGCCTGGCCGCCGGCGTTCCGACTGGTCCCGAGGCTTCCGGTGCCCCGCTGGCCGCCGCGCTTGAGAACAGGTTCGCTCCCGGTATCCGGCTCGGCAGGCCTGCCGCCGTCTGGTTACCTGGCACCGGCGCGCTGAGCGCCTCGGTGGCCGGCCAGCGGTCAGCCCAGGCGACGCCGGCGGCGCTGTCGGCGTCGCCCGGCGAACCCGTGCCGATACCCGTCCCGCCGGAGTCACTGACCGCGCCGGTGAGCGCGGCCCGCGCACTCGCGCTCGACGGGCGGTTGGCGCGGAACCAAATCGACCGCGCGGCGGCCGGCGCGGCGGCCGGCATCGGGTCGCTGGCCAGCTCGCCGTCGGTGCTGTCGTCCTCCCGTTGGTCGGCGAGCAGGACGAAGCTGCGCCGGCCGGGCACGCGCCGCCCGCCAACGCTGAGCTGAGCGGCCGTGGCCTGGCTCGCCGGCCGCCGCGGCCACGGAGCGGCGTGCCGGGCGGCGTGCCGCCCGGCGAGGCTGTCGGGCAGCCAGATCAGAGCGGACACCCCCTCGGGTGACGCGGCGCGCAACCGGACCTTGACCCCGTGCCGCGCCGCGAGCCGCGACACCGCAAACAGCCCCATGTGCTGGGACACAGACACGTCGATCTCCGGCGGGGTGTCGAGCCGCTGGTTCATCTCCGCGAGCCGGGCCGCAGAAAGCCCAAGGCCGTTGTCCTGGACCTCGAGCAGCACGCCGCCGCTGCTGAGCTCACGGCCAAGCACGCGCACCGAGGTATGCCGCGGAGAGAATATGGTGGCGTTCTCGACGATCTCGGCAAGCAGGTGCACGACGTCGGAAGCCACCTGCCCGGAGACGGCGAGATCGGGCGCGACGTCGAGCACCACCCTGGTGTACTGTTCGATCTCCGCCGATGCCGCGCTGGCCACGTCGGTGAGCGGCACCGGTTTGCTCCACTTGCGCACCGGCTCCTCCCCGGCGAGCACGAGAAGGTTCTCGGAGTTACGGCGCATGCGGGTGACCAGGTGATCCATCGAGAACAGGCTGGACAGCCGGTCGGGGTCGTCCTCGTTCTGCTCCAGGGAGTCGATCATGCGCGCCAGTCGGTCGATCAGCGGCACGCTCCGGCGGGACAGGTTAATGAACATCGCGCTGAGGCTGCCGCGCAGCAGCGCCTCGTTGCCGGCGAGCCGCACGGCTTCGCTGTGTACCCGGTCGAACGCCCGGGCCACCTTCCCGATCTCGTCGGTAGAGTGCACGCTGACCGGCTCGACTTCCAAGGTGGCGGTGGAGTCGGTGGCCTTACTGAGTGCGGCGACCCGGGCGGGCAACTCCTCCGCCGCGATCTTGAGCGCGTCCGCTTGCAGCCTGCGCAGCGGGCCAACCAGGGACCGGGCGAGAATGAAGGTCAAGGTAAGCACGAGGAGCAGCAGCGCACCGGTCACCGCGGCGGTGAGCACCGCCGACTCGTGCGCGCCCTGCTCAAGCGACTGGCTGCGAGCGACGATCGCCGCGGCCAGTCCCTGCTCGACGGTCTGCATCCGGGTGATCGTTTCGGTCATGGTGGAATACCACATGTCCGGCTTCGGCGGCGCGATGACGGTCTGGCGCGTGAACTGCGCGTTACTGAAAGCCAGGGCGAACGCCTGGGCGGGAGTGAGTCGCGGGTCGCTGACCGTGTTCAGGAACAGGAAGTTGGTCAGCAGCTGCTCGGTGTCGGTCTTCTCGGCGTCCACCGTGTTGAGGTAGTCGTTCTCCTCGGCCTGCGTGGCCGACGACACGAACGTGGCCAGGTCGGCGTCTTCCAGTCCCTGCGCGGTGGCCAGCGTCGCCGGGACGTCGTTGAATGAGTCCTTGCCCTCGGTCAGCGCCGCGTCGATGATCGCGCGTTCCTGTGAGGCCTCGTCCTTTGCCCTGGACAGCGAGCCGAGCGTGCGGACCTCGTCGGAGAGCAAGGGGTCGCCGCTGGCGCTGGTGACCTCGTCGTTCAGGGCGAACAGGCTGGCGACGGCTTCCGTGTAGGCAACGATCACCGCCTGCGGCGGCTGGGTTATGGCGCGGACGCGCAGGCTGCCGAGGCTGCCGATCATAGCGGTCACCGCTGCCGCCTTCGCCTGGGTGTTGGCTGGGAAGGGACGACCGATCTGGGCCGCCAGGGTCTGCACCTGCCCGGCCGCGGCGTTGGTCGCCGCTTGCGCGCCCCGGACCTCCGCCTGCAATGACTGGGCGGTCGGGTCGACCTTCTCGCCGGCCGTGGGGCACTGCCCTCCAGGGCTGGCCGCGCACATCGCGGCGGTGAGGTCGCGCTCGTTTTCCATCGCCTGCGCCAGCGTGGTGGCTTCCTCACCGAGGGAGGCGAGCTGCGTCGTCCGGGCGAACGCGATGGCGGTGTCGGTGGCGGCGGCGATGCGCAGGCCGCCGAAGACCACACCCAGGGCGACCGCGATGACAATGACCGCGCTGATCCGCCGGGACACCGGCCAGTTGCTCAGCGAGAACGTCACCTTCGGTCGGCGGACGCGGAACCGTGGCGGGCGGCTGGCGGCGTGCACTGGCCGTCGGCCCGCTCGTACGTCAGGTCTTCTCATCGCGCTGCTCCTGCTCGCGGACGTCCGTTGCGGTCATCTGTTCCGGCTCCAGGTGTCATCGCTAGCTGGCTGCGTTGGAATCGGTCGCGATGATGCCCGCGTAGCCTTTGAAGGCACCAGACGCGGCGCTCTGGCTCGGGTTCATGTACACCGACGAGATCAGGTCCTGCAGGTCGGAGGACACGTTCAGGTACTCCGCGGTGACCGGCCGCGTCGCCGCGATCGGCGCCATGGCCTGCACGGTCTTGAAGATCGGCGCGCCGCGCAGCAGCGACGGGGTATATGCGGCCGGTACCGCCGGGGCGTCGCCGACCGCGATCGCCCGGGCGGTCTCCTGCGCCGGGCTGGTCAGGAAGTCGATCAGCTTGTCCACCGCGGCCACGTGCGGGGACCTGGCGTTGACGCTCAGTACCTCACCGCCAAGTGCGACACCGGGCGAGCCGCCGGGGGCAGGCGGGAACGGGATGAAGCCGATGTGCCCCTTGACCGCGGGCGCGAGCTGCACGCTGGCCAGGTAGGGCCAGTTGAGTGCGAACGCGGCGTAGCCGTCCGCGAAGTCGTCTCCAGTCTGCCCTTCCTGGTAGGCGAGCACGTCACTGGGGGCTACGTGGTACTGGTAAATCAGGCCGTGCAGGAAGTTCAGCGCCGCCACGTTCCGCTGGGTGTCCACGTCCGACAGGCTGTTCAGCGAGCCGCCGAACGCCTTGTCCAGCATCATGTACGCGGTAATCGCGCCCTCGTACTTGTCGCCCTCGAAGGCGACGCCCTCCCGCAGCTGGTGGTCGCCACTGAGCGCCTGCTCGGCGTCGGTGATGACCTGCTGCGCTGTCTTCGGCGGGGCGGGGACCAGGTCAGTGCGGTACCAGAGCCCTTCGACGTTCAGGAACCACGGGCAGGAGTACAGCGTGCCCTGGTACTCGCCGGTAGAGATCATCCCCGGGTTGTACTGGCCCGGCCGGCAGCTGGCCGGCTCCAGGTAGCCCGCCGCGGCCCACTCGGCCGTGTAGGTGATGTCGGATTCCACCAGGTCGGGAGTCGGGGCGCCGGCCGAGAAGGCGTTGTCCAGCTGGGACAGGAACACGGTGGAGTCCGAGGACAGCGCCTCGACGGCTACGTGGATGTTCGGATGCAGCTTTTCGAACTTACTGACCTGCGTCTCGGTGTACTGGCCCTCGAGGCCGAGACCGGAAATGGCAAAGGTGAGCGTCTGGGTGGTGCTCGCCGACTGCTGCGTGGTGCTCGCCGATCGCTGCGTGGCGCTGGTGCTTGAACTGCAGGCGGCGAGGCTCAGCAGGGCCACGGAAGCGACCGCGACCGGGACCGGGACGCGCCTTGTTCTGATCGTGCGCCGCATAGAAGCCTCCGGAACGTGCAACAGCAATGTGCATGCATGTTATGCACACTTGTTATGTATACGTCTAGGACTTCTCGTAACTTCTCGTAACAACTAGGGCTGGTTCCTGGTAACAGAACGGGTCGCCGGGCGTGTGGCAGGTACTGGCGAGACAGGTAACAGCAGGACCTCCCGCTGACCGGCTCCGGCGCATAGCGTCGGACCGGCAGAGCCAGTGACGACGAGGGGACACCTCCATGGAAAAGCGCATCCTGGGCTCCGGCGGGCTTGAGGTTTCCGCCCTCGGGTTCGGCTGCATGGGCATGAGCCAGAGCTTCGGCCCGAACCCGGGCGACCGCGGCCAGATGATCGGCCTGCTGCGGACCGCGGTCGACCTGGGGGTCACGTTCTTCGACACCGCCGAGGTCTACGGGCCGTACGTCAACGAGGAGCTGGTCGGCGAGGCGCTCGCGCCCGTCCGCGACCAGGTGGTCATCGCCACCAAGTTCGGCTTCGCGTTTGACGCTGACGGCCGCCAGGCCGGGCTGAACAGCCGCCCGGATCACATCCGGCAGGTGGTCGAGGAGTCGCTGCGGCGGCTGCGCACCGACCGAATCGACCTGCTGTACCAGCACCGCGTGGACCCGCAGGTGCCGATCGAGGACGTCGCGGGCGCGGTCGGGGAGCTCGTCGCGGCGGGCAAGGTGCGGCACTTCGGCCTGTCCGAGGCCGGCGTGCGGACCATCCGCCGCGCGCACGCGGTGCACCCGGTGACGGCGCTGCAGAGCGAGTACTCGCTGTTCTGGCGCGACCTCGAGGCGGAGATCATCCCCGTCCTCGATGAACTCGGCATCGGGCTCGTGCCGTTCAGCCCGCTCGGCCGTGGCTTCCTCACCGGGCGCATCGACCAGTCCACCGAGTTCGGTGCGGGCGACGTCCGTGCCATCATGCCCCGGTTCACCGCCGAGGCACGCGCGGCCAACCAGGCGGTGGTCGACCTCCTCGGCCGCGTCGCCGAGGACAAGGGCGTAACGCGAGCGCAGGTCGCGCTGGCCTGGCTGCTTGCCCAGCGGCCGTGGATCGCTCCTATTCCCGGTACCCGGCGCCTTGAGCGGCTGCAGGAAAACCTGGGTGCGGTGGACGTCAAGCTGACTCCCGGCGAGCTGGCCGCGATCGGCGCCGCGGCCGACGAGATCACCGTCGTCGGCGACCGGTACCCGGAGGCCATGCAGCGGATGGTCGACCGCTGACCACGCGGCGGCGAGCTACTCCAGGAGCTCGACGTAGCCGTCGGTGCCGTGGACGCGGATGCGCTGGCCGTCGCGGATCAGCCGGGTGGCGTGCTCGACCCCCACGACGGCCGGCAGGCCGTACTCCCTGGCGATCACGGCGCCGTGGGTCATCAGGCCGCCCACCTCGGTGACCAGGCCGTCGATCGCGACGAACGCGGGGGTCCAGCTCGGGTCGGTGTAGGCGGTGACCAGGATGTCGCCTGCCTCGAGGTCGGCGTCGGCCATGTCCAGGATGACGCGGGCGCGTCCTTCGACGGTGCCGGCGGAGACGGCCAGGCCGGTCAGCGCGCCGGCCGGGACGTCGGCCCGCCGGTACGAGCCGGCGATGGCCTCGCCGTCTGAGGTAAGCACCCGGGGCGGCGTGAGCGCCGCGTACGACCTGAACTCTTCCGCCCGCTGACGGATGAGCTGGTCGTCCACCTGGTTTGTCCGCACGGCGTCGGCCAGCTCGGCGAGCCTGAGGTAGAAGATGTCTTCAGGGTCGCGGAGCACGCCGGCTTTCACCAGGCGCTCGGCCTCCGCGAGCAGCGCCTGCTTGTAGATGAAGTAGCGGCTGATCATGAAGTACTTCGGGTACTCGCGGTACCCGGCGAAGGTACGGATCCGGTCGATCAGCCGCTTGGCCTCCTCGGCCTTCTCGGCCCCGCCGGGCAATTCGCGGAGACGAGTCAGCACCTCCCGTTCCTTCGCCAAGGCGTTCCGCTGGCCTTCCGCGAACCGTCTCATCCCCGCGCCAGGCTCGAAGTTCTTCACATTGCTGAGGATCATGGGCGCCAGCGTGGCGGGGCGCTCGCTCCACCGCGGCCGCGTGATGTCGATCTCGCCGATGCAGCGCATGCCGTACTTGCCCAGGTAGGCCTCGATGGCGGCCCTGCCCGCGGGCCCGCCCGGGAGCGCGGGCAGCTGGTCGAGGAAGTTCTCGTCGTCCCCCGCGCGCTCGAGGCCAATTCGCTCGAGGAAGGCCACCACGTCCGGGTGCGGGCGGATCACGTCCGCGACGTCGAGGAGCGCGAGCCCCATTTCTGACGTGACGTTGCCCGGGGCGGACTGGGTGAGGGTGTCGACCGCGTTCCTCTCGCCCAGCGATTCCCCGAGCAGCTCGCCCAGCCGCGAGGCGGACTGCATCCCCGCCATGATCGCCTGGGTGCTTCGCGGGTGGAACAGGATCCGCTGCAGCTCCGTGAAGTCCGCGAGGATGAAGTCGAGGAGCGCGGGGCCTGACTTCGCCGCGATGCCGCGCTTCAGTGCCTCGTTGGATGCCTGGCCGGCCGCGGTCAACTCGGCGGGGATGGCGGGATCGGTCTCGATCGGGCCACGTGCGTCGCCGGCCAGCACCCGGGGCAGGCTCGCGCCCGGGTGGTCGTCCGGGAGAACCGGGACGAAGTCGCCGCGATCGAGCACGGTCTGCAGCGCGTCGCCCATCAGCGGATCGGAGTTCTTCATGGCCTGCAGCAGGCCCGCGCGGGTCGCGGGCGAGCCCACCATCGTGGTGACGTCGACGAAGAGCCGGCCGCCGGCATCGGTCATCGGCGCCCGGGTCGTCAGCAGCCAGACCGACAGGCCCAGGGGCTTCATCGCGTCGGTCATCATCTGCTGATGACCGACGGAGAGGTAGACGTGGTTACCCTGATCGGGGGCTTCCGGGACCGGGAACAGGGTGGTGACCGGACGGCTCTGCACGATCTGGAACTCGCCGTCGGCCAGGCACCACTCAATGTCCTGTGGCCGGCCGAAGTGCGCCTCGATCCGGCGGCCGAGCTGCGCGAGCTTGAGTACCTGCGCGTCGGTGAGGGCCGGCGGCCCCGGACGCGTTTCCTGGCCGGCGATCGCGCCGTCCCGCACCCGGTAGATGTCCGGGTTCACCAGGCCGGACACCAGGGCCTCGCCAAGGCCGTGTACGGCCTCGATGGAGGTGACCTTCCGGTTGCCTGAGACTGGGTCAGCCGTGAACAGAACGCCCGCCGCCTGCGGGAAGACCATCCGCTGCACGACCACGGCCATCTGCACTCTCCGGTGACCGAAGCCGTTCCGCTGGCGGTAGGTCACTGCCCGCTCGGTGAACAGGGATGCCCAGCACCGGCTGACGTGCTCGAGGACCGAGGCCGGCCCCACGATGTTCAGGTAGGAATCCTGCTGGCCCGCGAAGGAGGCCGTCGGCAGGTCCTCCGCCGTCGCGCTTGACCGGACGGCGCAGGCGACGGGCTGCCCGAGCCGGCTGACCGCCGCGGTGATCGCCGCTGCCAGGTCGTCCGGGATGGGGGTTTCCTCGATGGCCTGGCGGATCTCCGCGCTGAGCGCGCGGATCGCCTGCCGGTCGTCGGGGTCAAGGCCAGGCAGCCGGCCGAGCAGGTCGTCGATCCGGGGCACCGTCGCCATGACCCGGCGGAAGGCGCCCGTCGTCACGCAGAAGCCGGGCGGCACGCTAATCCCGTCGATCCTGGAGAGCTCCCCGAGGTTCGCGCCCTTGCCGCCGACCAGCGCGACCTGCGTCTTGTCGGTCTCTTCGAGATCCAGCAGAGCTTTCTCGATCATCCCCGTTATCCCTTATTCCGACGGCCGCTGTTCCCACATGGTAATCGCCCCGGCCGGCCAGGGAAACGAAACGCAAAATAAATGACGATAGCCAACGAACAGCGGCAGTCGGGCAAAGACCGCTTAAAGTAATAAAGTCATGGCTTTCAATGCCAAACTTATGGCCCGCCTAAGGAAACTCATAGGCTTCTAAGCAAGCTCACAGCTCCACAGCCTTGGAGATCCATGTTTCGGTTGCTATCTATAGGCCATGGTTAACAGACCAGCTACGTGACGGCACCAGTCACCCAATGGTCTTTTCAATCAATTCAGAATTCTCGACCACGGAGCTGCGAGGAAGGTCATCATGACAGCACGGCCCGATGATAACTGGGGCGCGACTGAATTCTCCGCGATGGCCGCGGACGGGCTATTCGCGATCTACTCCGGAGCTACGGCGACTACCGCGCGGACCTTGTGGACGGTCCTCGAGAGCATGACGGAGGCGTTTCCCGGCGCCATCGCCATCGACGACGGCCAGTTCGTGCTCAGTTACCGCGACCTGCTCACGGCGGCGCGGCAAGCCGGTGACCGGCTCACCTCGCTTGGCATAGGCGCGGGCGACCGGATCGGTATCCGCATTACGCCCGCCAGCGCCGAGCTTTACGTGTTCATACTCGCCGTCTGGTCGGTGGGGGCGGCCTACGTGCCGGTCGACATCGATGACCCGGATCACCGCGCCGAGCTTGTCTGGTCCGCGGCAGGCGTCCGCGCCGTCATCGACGACCGCGGCGAACTGACCTGGCGGACCGGGCGGCACCGGCGGAGTCCGGCCCGCCGTCCGGTGCCAGAAGACGACGCGTGGATCATCTTCACCTGCGGTACGACCGGCATGCCCGAGGGCGTGGCCGTCACCCACGGCGACGCGGCGGCATTCGTCGACGCGACGGCGAGCCTCTTCCTGCCCGCGCGCTAATCCACCGGGGGAACGAAACGTAACATTAATGACGACACTCACCAAACAGGGCCAGTATGACAAAAAGCGCAAAAAGCTAAACTCATAGCTTTCAATGCCAAAATTACGGCCCAGCTGAGCAAACTCCCAGCTCTTAGAGCAATCTCATAGCCCCGCGGCCTTGGAACGTCGTTATTTCGGTGATACAAATTAATCATGATTAGGTGCAGCCACGGGGCGGCAACCGCCACGCAATGGCCTTTCCAATCAGTTCCGAATTCTCGGTCCCGGACTTGTGAGGAAGGTCATCATGACGACATGCCCCAATGATCGCCTCGGTGCGACCGAATTGCCCGCGATGGCCGCGAGCGGGGCATTCGCGGTGCACTCCGGAGCACCGGCGGCGGCCACGCGGACCTTGTGGCAGGTCCTCGAGGCCAGCACGGCAGCATTTCCCAAGGCGATCGCCATTGACGACGGCCAGTCCGTGGTCAGTTACCGAGATCTGCTCGGCCGGGCACGACGAGCCGGTGAGCGGCTCGCCGCCCTTGGCATGGGCGCGGGCGACCGGATCGGTATCCGCATCACGTCCGGCAGCGCCGAGCTTTACCTGTTCATCCTCGCCGTCTTGTCGATCGGGGCGGCCTACGTGCGGGTCGACCCGGACGACCCGGATGACCGTGCGGAGCTTGCCTGGTCCGCGGCCGGCGTCCGCGCCGTCCTCAGCGACCACGGCAAACTGACCTGGCGGACCTTGCCGCCCGCGCGGACTGCCGCTCGTCCCCCGGCGCTGGAAGACGACGCATGCATCGTCGTCACGTCCGGTACGGCAAGCCCGCCCACGGGCGTGGCGGTCACCCACGGCGACGCGGCCGCAGTCGCCGACACGGAGGCGAACCTCGTCCCGCCTCATGACCCGCCGGGGCCCGCGGACAGGATGCCGGCCGACCTGCCGGTGGCCCTCGATGCCGCCTATAAGGACATGTGGCTGGCCTGGCGGCACGGCGCCTGCCTGGTACTAGCCCCGTCGCTCGGTCGTCCGGACGACGCTGAGCGCCTCGCTGACTAGCGCGGCCGCGAGTATCCGGGCCTGCCCGCCTCAGGACCCGGCCGGGGCCGCGGCCGTAGCCCGCCTCCGCTGCCGAATAATCAGAGGAGAACGACCGGGCTCGGGACTTTTGTTATCTGTTATAACAGAAGTCCTAGTGAAAGTGGGTGTGACGATGACTGCCCCGCTAAGTCATTCCGAGCGCGCTGGCCAGGCGGACCTCGCCGTGCTTAAGGCCGTCGAGGACCGCGTGCTCTGGCTGTCGACCGCGATCATCGATCACGCCAACCGGGTCCGCCCGACCCGACCGGACTTAAGGTCGGCGGGCATCAGGCCTCGAGCGCGTCGATGGTCTCCATCAGTCCTACCCGAGCCGCACCAAGGACCCCGATCCGGTGGACTACTCCACCGGCTCGGTCGGCATCGGGGCGACGGCACCGCTGTGGGGCGCGCTCGCGCACCGCTACGTCGCCGGTCACTTCGGCGAGCTGCCCGGCGGTCGCCAGTACTCGCTGCTCGGCGACGCGGAGCTTGACGAGGGCGCCGTCTGGGAGGCAGTCGGTGACCCGATGGTCGCCGACCTGGGCGAGGTGGTGTGGATCGTCGACCTGAACCGGCAGTCGCTCGACCGGGTGGTGCCGGGCATCGGCACCCCCCGTTTGCAGGGCATGTTCGAGGCGGCGGGCTGGCAGGTGCTCACCGTGAAGTACGGTCAGCTGCTCGAGGCGCTGTTCGCCAGGCCCGGCGGCGAGCTGCTGCGGGCGAGGATCGACCGGATGCCGAACCCGGAGTACCAGCGGCTGCTGCGCTGCCGCCCGGACGAGCCGCAAGACCGGCTGCCCGGGGCGGGACCGGACGCGGCTTCCGTCCGCGTGCTGCTCGCGGACGTCGACGACGACGCGCTGCGGGCGGCCTTCCGCAACCTGGGCGGCCACGATCAGGCGGCGCTCGCCGGCGCCTTCACCGCGATCGACGACACCCGGCCGACCGTGATCTTCGCCTACACGGTGAAGGGATACGGGCTGGCCATCGAGCTCGGCATCGCCGAGACGAACCTGGTCGGAGCGCTTGGCGAGCTTGGCGCGACGTGGAGCCGGGTGGGACAGCCGCTCTTCCCGGTCGGCGTGCTCTACGACCCGTTCGTGGCGCGGGCGCTTGAGCCGTGGTCGTTCGGCATCTACGCGGGCGGGCAGTCGATCCTGGTCGGCCTGGAGCAGCCGGGCTGCGTCAGCTACGAGCCGGCCTTCGCGATCGACACCGAGTGGGTGCTGCTCGCCTCGCTCGCGCAGCTCGGCAAGCCCGGCGGGCAGTCGGCGTACCTGCGGCTGTCCACCCGGCCGGTCGACCAGTCGCTGGCGGCGGTGCCCGCCGACCCGGCCGCCCGCGAAAGGCGGCGGCGCAACGTGGTCGCCGGGGCCTACCAGCTGCGGCGGCCCGCGCGGCCAGCCGTCACGATCTGCGCGATGGGTGCCCTCGTCCCCGAGGCGCTGGCCGCCGCCGCGCGCCTCGACGAGATGGGCTTCGGAACCGACGTCATTTGCGTCACCAGCCCTGACCTGCTGTTCCGTGCGCTGCAGGCGCGGCGCGGGCTCGCCGAAGCACCGGAGTGGATCCTGGACGGCGTCTTGGCCGCCGAGCGCGCGGCGCCGATGGTCACGGTGCTCGACGGTCACCCGCACACGCTGGCGTTCCTCGCAGGCGTCAACCGGGTGCCCGCCGCGCACCTTGGCGTCACGGCGTTCGGCCAGTCCGGTGACATCGACAGCACCTACCGCTACCACCGCATCGACACGAGCGCGGTGATCGGCGCCGCGCTCGACCTGGTGGACTTACGGCAGGCAGCCTCGATGGTTGTGGCAACGACACGGTCATAGGCGTATGGCCGCCGCAACCATCGCCGCGGCGTCAGCCCTCCGCCGCGCCGAGCGCGCTGAGGGCGGTCAGCGCGAGCTGCTCGTTGTGGTCGAGGTGGGTGAAGACGGCGTGCGCGGCGGCATCGGGATCACGCCGGCGGAAGACAGTGATCAGCTCCTCGTGCGCGCGACGCCGGCGGGCGTGCTCGTCCGGATCCGGGTCGAGGAGGCCGAACCCGATGCGGACGTAGCGCTCGGCCGCCCGCCACAGCGTGGTGAGCACCCGGGTGTCCCACGTCGTGGCGGCGGGACCGAGGAGCGCGAGGTGAAACTCATGATGGCCGTCGTAGATCGCGTCCATGCTTCGGTCCTCGTCGCCGAACTCGACCGCCTGGGCCGCCAGCTGGTCAAGCTCAGCTTCGGAGATCAGCAGGCAGGAACGGCGCGCGAGGTCCGGCTCGAGCAGCCGCCGCAGCCGGTAGATGGCCTGCAGGTCCTCGAGGGCGAGCGGGGCGACCGTGGCGCTCCGGCCGGGCTGGATGACCACCAGGCCGTCGGCCTCAAGGTTGCGCAGTGCCTCGCGGACCGGGATGAAGCTCACGTTGAGCAGGCCGGCAATCTCCCGGAGGGAGAAGCTCTGGCCGGGCGCCAGCGCACCGGAGAGAATCGACCGCCGTAGCTCCGCGGTGACCAGCTCGGTGACCGACCGGGACTCGATGGGCCGCACCGTCGGCGCCGATCGTGGTGCCACCAGTTGCCTCGCTCTCCAACCAGGCCGGACCAGTGCCAGTGCCGATATCAACTATAGCGGCCACCTGACTGGCCGCTGCGGCACGAAGCATCCCATGTCCCGGTTCACCTCGAACCCGAACCTTGTTGTTATAACATATATCTGCTAACGTGTGGCGGGTCGTTCCGGGTGGCGCGAAGATGCCCAGCTGAGGAGGCCGACCGTATGTCAGCCAAGCCCAAGTTCGCTCACGTCGTGTTCCAGACCAGCCAGCCAGCGGAGATGCGGGACTGGTACTGCACCGTGCTCGACGGTCACGTCGTGTACCAGGACGAGGCGCTCACGTTCATCACGTTCGACGACGAGCACCACCGCGTCGCGCTGCTCAACCCGCCAGTCCCGCTGGAGCGCAAGACGCCGCTGACTGCGGCCATGCACCACGTCGCGTACACCTTCGAGAGCATCGATGACCTGCTCGGCCGCTACGTGCTGCTGCGGGAGGCGGGCATCCGCCCGGCCGTGTGCATCGCCCACGGCGTCACCACGTCCATGTACTACCGCGACCCCGACGGGAACATGGTCGAGATGCAGATCGACCGGTTCGCCGAGCCGGACGACGCGACCAGCTACATGAAGGGCCCGGAGTACGCCGCCGATTCCGTCGGGCCGCAGTTCGACCCGGAGCAGCTGCTCGCGGATTACCGGGCGGGCGCCTCCGTCGAGGAGCTCTCCGACCGGTCGTGGGCGCTCAAGGCGGCGCTGCCCGACCCGATGGGCGCCCTGATGGGCGCCAGCTGACCGGGCCCGCCGCCGTAGTCAACCGCCGGACGACGCGGGTGGCCGGCCGGTGACCGGGCCACTGACCGTCGGCCGGCGCTTCCCGCGAGACAGCGTCACCGACCCGGCGCTGTGCCTCATCTGCCATCTCGACCTGGTCCCTGACGAGGCGGTCGTGTTCCGTGACGACGACTGGGCCTGCGAGGTCGCACCCGGCTTCGAGGTGCCCGGCTGGTACTTCCTGCGGCTGCGGCGGCACGCGCTCGGCTGGGCCTCGCTTGACCGGCCGGAGCTCACCGCCTTCGGGCCGCTCGTCCAGGACCTGATGGGCGCGCTTGAGCAGGCGTTCGACGCGCCGGCCCGCTACCTGATGACCTTCGGCGAGGCCTACCCGCACTTCCATGCCGTGATCACCGTCCGGGCCAATGACATCCCGCCGGAGTCGCGCAGCGGGAACATCCTCGCGCTGCGCGACAACCGCCGCGACCGGGACGCCGCGCTGGCCTGCGTGCCGGCCGTGCGCGCGGCGCTCGCCACCGTACGGGACCCGGCGCGCGGGCCGGCCCCGGCCACGCAGGCAGCATCACCCGCGGAAGGAAGACCGTGATGCCGGACGACGCCGCCACCGCTTCCGGCCCGGCGGCCGGCGGTCGGCCGGAACTGCCCGTCGTCGTGATCGGGGGCGGTCCTGTCGGCCTGTCCCTGGCGATGGAGCTGCGGTACCACGGCGTCGGCTGCGCCGTGATCGAGCCGCGGACGTCGGTCTCGGCCGTTCGGCCGCGGGCGAAGACGACGTCCGCCCGCACCATGGAGCTGTTCCGCCGCTGGGGCTTCGCGGAGCGGATCAGGGCCCGCGCCCCGATTCCGGTCTCCTGGTCGAGCGACGTGGTGTTCTGCACCGCCGCCGCCGGCGCCGAGGTCACCCGGTTCACCGGCACCCTCGGCCTCGGCCTGGCCGGCGACGACCTGGTCGCCGAGCCCGGGCAGCAGGTCGGGCAGCCCGTGGTCGAGCAGGCGCTGCGCGACGCGCTCGCCGAGGCGGGTGACACCCGGCTGCTGTTCGGGTACCGGGTGACCGGCGTGGACCAGGACGCGGACGGCGTCACAGTGCGGGCCGAGGACGCGAACGGTGTCCTGTCCACGGTCCGCGCCCGGTACGCCGTCGGGGCGGACGGCGCGCACAGCGTCGTCCGCGCGGCGGCGGGCACGGTCTACGAAGGCGGCAACGCCGGCCGCCCGAACCTGTCCGTCGTCTTCCGCTCCCGCGGTCTCGGCGCGCTCATCGCCGACCGGGCGGTGCACCGCTGGGTGCTGAACCCGGCGGCACCCGGGGTCGTCGGGCCGCTGGACCTCGGCGGCACCTGGTGGGCGATCGCGACGGGCCGCCCGGACGACGACCGCGATGCCGACCCGGTCGCGATCGTCCGGGCGCTGGCCGGCGCCGACATCGACGTCGAGGTGCTTGGCACCGACCCCTGGCAGGCCAGGTCGCTGCTCGCCACGGCCTACCGGCGCGGCCGGCTGCTGCTCGCGGGCGACGCCGCGCACCAGAACCCGCCGTGGGGCGGGCACGGCTTCAACACCGGCGTGGGTGACGCGGTCAACCTCGGCTGGAAGCTGGCCGCGGTGCTGCGGGGCTGGGCGCCCGCCGAGCTGCTCGACAGCTATGAGGCCGAGCGCAGGCCAGTCGCCGCCGACACCATCCGCATCGCCGGCGAGAACGCCCTTACGCTGTCCACCGACCTCGCCTCGGCGGCGCTGATGGGGGGCCCGCAGGAGTTCGCCGCCGCGCGCCCGGCGGCCGCCGAGACGGTACAGCGGACCAAGCGGATCGAGTTTCACTGCCTGGGGCTCGTCCTCGGTTACGGGTACGGATCACACGCCCTCGTTCAGACGACCGACGGATCCGACTACCGGCCGGTCGCGGCCGCGGGCAACCGCCTGCCGCATCACTGGCTCGCGCCAGGTGACTCGCTTTTCGACCACCTGGGCCGCGGGTTCGCGGTGCTCGGCGACCTGGCGGCCGCGGGGCCGCTCACGGCGGCGGCGGAACGGCGCGGCGTGCCCGTCCGCCACCTGGACGCCGGCCTCGTCGACGCCCGCCTGCGGTACGGCGCGGACGTCGTGCTTGTCCGCCCTGACCAGCACATCGCCTGGCTCGGCGGCTCCCTCACCGCGGCCGGGGCGGACGCGGTGCTCGACGCCGTCCTGCGGCACGGCCTGCTCGAGTCCACGGACCACGCCCTGACGGGCATCAGCTGACACCCCGGCGACTCGACCGGACTCCACCACGTTCACCACGAGATCAGATCAATGAGGAACTGAGATGAGTGAAACCGCTGCGTTTACGCACACCGTCAGCACGGACGGGCCGGCAAAGGGCATGACGTTCTCGATGCGCCGCCGGCCGGACAGCCAAGTCGCCGCGGGCGCACCGCTCGTGGTGGCGCTGCCCGGTGGCACCTACACGTCGGTCTACTTCGACGTGCCCGGCCAGTCGCTGCTCGATACCGCGGAGACGCTCGGGATCCCGGTGATCGCCGTTGACCGGCCCGGCTACCTGGGCAGCACGAAGGTCGAGGTCGAGACGGGCGGATCGATCATCGTGGGCAACGCCGAGGCGCTCGATCACCTCATCGGGGAGCTGTGGGACTCCTACGGAGCTGGCGCGCCCGGCGTCGTCGTCATCGGGCACTCCATCGGCGGCGCGATCACCACCGCCATCGCCGCCAGGCAGCCCGCCTGGCCGCTGCTTGGCATCGCCGTGTCCGGCTGCCTCGTGCGGGTCCCGGTCGAGAGCGGTTCCGCCTGGGCCGCGCTGCCCGACCTGGAGTTCGTCGAGCTGCCCGGGCCGGTCAAGGACTTCGTGATGTACGGGCCCGGCTGGACGCACGCCGCGACGATGCCGGACGCCGGCCACGCCGCCGACGCCCCCGTGCCGAAGGCCGAGCTGCTCGACATCACCGGCGGCTGGGTCGAGCGGATGCCCTCGGTCGCGGCCGGGGTGCGCGTGCCGGTGCACACCAGGCAGGGCGAGTTCGACAAGCTGTGGATCACCGACGACGGCCAGGTCGCCGAGTTCAAGTCGGCGTTCGCGAACGCGCCGTGGGTCGACTCGCGGCTCGTGCCGAACGCCGGGCACTGCATCGACTTCCACCTGGCGGCCCGGGCGTTCCAGCTTGAGCAGCTGGCCTTCGCGCTGGAAGCCGTGCTGCAGGCGCAGCGGCCCGCGGAGTCGCCGGCCGAAGCGGCGGCGGTGCCCGCCTGATCGCCGGCGGGTGAGCGTCACGACCTTACCGCGCCGACCCTTCCTGCCAGCCGGACCGCCAGGATCGCGCGGGTCACGGTGATGTCTGTCGTGGGGTCACCGTCGACGAGGAGCAGGTCGGCGCGGCGGCCGGGTGCGATGCGGCCGCGGTCCGGCAGGCCGAACCGGCCAGCCGCCGCCGCGGTGGCGGCGTGCAGGGCCGCGGCGGGGGTAAGCCCCGCCTCAACGAGCAGCTGGAGCTCGCGGTGCGCGCTCACGCCGTACGGGACGTTCGCGGGGACGCCTGGCGCCTGGTTGGCGTCGGTGCCGAGCACGATCGGCACCCCGGCGCGGTGCAGCGCCGCGACCGAGTCACGAGCATGCCGGTAGTCGAGCCCGGGTACCGGGGCGTTCGCGGCAACGCCCTCCATCATCACCAGGGTCGGCACACTCGTCCGGTCCGAGCTGACCGCGTCGGTGACGGCCGCCTGGTCGAGGGCGGCGTCGAGCGGCGCGTGCGTGAGCACGTCGGCGCCCGCCGCCTGCGCCGTCGCGACCGCGCCGGTGTGCGAGGCGTGCGCCACGACCAGCCGGCCGGCGTCATGGGCGGCCTCGACGATCGCCCGCAGGGTCGGCCGGTCGAGGCCGCCGCGGCCCGGCGCCTCGACGATGACCTTGATGTAGTCCATGCCCTCCGCCACCCGGGTGGCGACGAACCGGCGCCCGCCCTCGGGATCCAGGACGACGCTGTCGGCGGGGCGGCCGGGGATCCGCGCCTGCGGGCTGCCCGGCCCGACGGCGCCTGCTCCGGTGCTACGCACGTCGGTGAGGCCTTCGTCGCGCAGCTGCTTGATGAGCTCCGGGGGCCAGGAGCCCATATCGAGCGCGGTCGTCACGCCCCAGCGGGCGAGCTCTTCGAGGTCGCCGGGGCCGCGCAGGTGCACGTGGGCATCGATCAGGCCGGGCAGCAGCATCGCGCCGTGGCCGTCGAGAATCCGCGCGTCCGCATGCCGCTTGGCCGTGCCCGCGGGTTCGACCGCGGCGATCACCCCGGCGTCGGTCACGACGTCATGCGAGCCGTCCATGACGCGCTCGCCGTCGAAGATGCGAACGCCCGCGAAGATCTCCCTCATTACCGCCTCCCCGCTGGTCGATATTAGATATAACACAGGAAGCTTACGGCGGGGTCTCCGGGAAGGAAACCGGGGCAGGAACGTTCAATGTGATGTGACCGGCAGTACGGTGCGCGCGACTACGGTGCTATGGGATATCGACGGCACGCTCGTTAGCTCGGGCGGGGTGGCCGCCCGGGCCTTCCTGGACGCGGTAGGCGAGGTGACCGGCCGACGGCCGCCGCCGGAACGGCGTGACTACGGCGGGCGGCTCGACACGGAGATCGCGGACATGCTGCTCGCCGCCGTGGGGGCGAAGCCGGCCCAGGTCGGCGACGTCCTCGCGGTGCTCGAGCGCCTCGTCGCCGAGCGGCTTGACGACCTTCGCGCGCGGACAAGCACCTTTCCCGGCGTCGGCGCACTACTTGGCTACCTGGCGGCGGCGGGGGTGCGGCAGACGGTCGTCACCGGCAACGTCGCCGCCGTCGCCCGCTACAAGCTGGAGGCCGGCGCGCTGATCCCGCCGATCGAACCCGACTGGGGCGGATACGGGGACAGCGCGCCGGACCGGGCCGCCGTCGCCCGGGTAGCGCTCGACCGCCTGTCGGCCGCCGGTGGCCGGCCGGATCCCGGCCAGGTGTGGATCGTCGGAGACACTCCGCGCGACCTCGCCTGCGCCCAGGCCATCGGCGTCCGGTGCGCGCTGGTGGCAACCGGACACCGCACGATCAGGGAACTGACCGGCCTCGGCGCGGACATCGTGCTGCCCGACCTCTCCGACCCGCGGCCCCTGCTTGACCTCTGGCGGCTCTGAACGTCAGTCAGGTCGATGCCGCCGTGCTCGTGTTGCCGAGCAGCGGCTCGTCGGGCGAGCGGAGGTCGGCGGTGGGCAGGCCGCCGGGGTAGAGCTTCCTGACCTTCTCGACCACGGAGATGGCGATCTCGACGTGCTGGCGGCGGCTGGCGGCGTAGAAGCCCTGCGCGCCCGCGCTGGTCTTCGGGCGGCCATGCAGTGGCTTGTCACTGACCGCGAGCAGCGTGGCCGTCGGAACCCGGTAACGGAACCCGTTCGCGGCGACCGTCGCGGATTCCATGTCGACGGCGAGGGCACGGGATACCCGCAGCCGTTCCTCCACCATGGCCAGCCGCAGCTCCCAGTTCCTGTTCGCGGTGGTGAACACGATGCCCATCCGGCTCGGCAGCCCGCGCGCGGTCAGCTCGCTGAGCAGCAAGGTGTTCAGCGTGTGGTTGGGGATCACGGGAACGCTCAGCGGGAGCATCTCATCCAGGATGTGGTCATCGCGCATGTAGCCGGTTGCCAGGACCAGGTCGCCGATGGCCTGGTGGTTACGCAAGCCGGCGCAGTGCCCGATCATCAGCACCAGGTCGGGGCGGAGGACGGCGAGATGGTCCATGATCGTCTTGGCGTTGGGCGGGCCGACGCCGATGTTCACCATGGTCACGCCGGCGCGGCCGGGAAGCACGTGATGCCAGGCGGGCATCTGCCTGCCGTCGGCTTCCGGGCCGACGGCATCGGGCAGGGCGGCCCGGAATTCCTCCACGTGCCAGGCGTAGTTGGTCAGCAGCAGGTAGCGCTGGAACATGTCGGCCCGGGTGCCGGTGTAGTGCTCAAGCCGGTCGATCGACAAGGCCATCCGCTCGGGCCCGAACAGGAACAGCTTCTTGCGCCGCAGGTCCCAGCGGGTCTCATCGACGGCCGGCCCGAGTTCCGGGTCGTGGAGGTCAAGCGCCCGGCGGCCGGAACTGACCGAGATCTGGGCACCCATGGCGGCCAGCCTGCTCAGCTCTCGCTCCAGGTACCAGCGGATCGCCGCGGGCGCGGCGAACTCGCCCTCGAGCACGGGGTTGTCCACTGACCAGGGCCGCTCGACCGTCACCCGCGGGTAGCAGCCTTCCCGGTCGGCCGTCTCCATGGCGTCGTACAGCCGCGCGAGCTCCGCTGCGTGCTGACTCTCCGGGAGCAGCGCGAAATCAACCGTCACCGCCATAGGCTCATCCTTTCACTCCATGGCTCCTTTCACTCCACGGCTGCGTCGCCGCGCAGGAACTCGATGTACCGGCCGGCCGAGGCGTCGAGGATCTCCCGGGCGCCGGAGCGCACCACCGGCTGCCACCAGCCGCCGTAGATGCGGTCGAACCGGTACGGGCGCACGGCCTCGAGCACGCCGCGGACCGCCCGCTCCGGCAGCGGCAGCCGGTTCGGCGCGCTCCACACGAACGTCACCCGGTCCTCCCCCGGCGTCACGAAGATGGTGTCCCCGGCGAGCAGGACGCCCGCGCCGCCCGCGCCGCCCGCCCAGTGAGCGACCGCGCTGCCGGGGAAGTGCCCGCCGCACTGGATCAGGGTGACGCCAGGGAGGACCTTGAGCTCCCCCGACCAGGTACGCACGGCCGGGTCCGGGCGGGTCAGCCAGTGCGCGTCTGCCTCCGGCAGCAGGATCTCGGCGCCGAACGCGTGACTCCACTCCACCATCGAGCCGTAGAAGTGCGGGTGGCTTGCGGTGACCGCCTTCAGCCCGCCGGCGTCCCTGACCGCGGCCACGGCCTGCTCGTCGAGAAATCCCGGCGGATCCCATAGCAGGTTGCCCTCGGGCGTCTGGACCAGCAGCCCTCGCTGGCCGATCGCCACCGGCGGGTCCGCGCCGATGCCAAGCAGTCCCGGCTCCACCTCACGCACGTCGCTGCGGTGCCCCGCGCCTGCCAGTTCCGCCGCCGTCGTCCACCGTTGCCCCGCGGCCGGCACCCACTGGCGCTCGTCGGAGCAGATGACACACCCCGCCGGGGGCGAGTCCTGGTCGGGATACTGGTTGGCGCACGTGGCGCAGATCCATACCGGCATCGTCATCCTCCCGGGAGGCTTACCCGTACATGCCCGCCGCGGGTGCGGCTCATCTCCTTATAACAGAGGTGGTACCGGGGCGATCAGGCGACGGGCGGCGCGGACGCCGGGCCCGGGTCGGGCGTGAGCGCCTGGCGGTATGGTTCGTACTGCTCTCGCCGCGCACTGGGCGCGGGCCAGAAAACGCAAACGAAAACTCTTCGCATGAACATCAGATACTAAAGAAGAAGCTGAAAGAGTAAGCGACCTGGTGGCGATCGCGGTACGGCTCTCATACGCGATACTGGCGCGAGATCTGATATGCGTTGCTTGTGGCTTCCCGGGACTTGTCGGGTATTGCGCGGCGCGGGCGCCGTATGATGAAATAGCGACATAGGGGTTAAAATGGGGTAATGGCTATGAATCGGATTTCTGCGGTCGGTACCCGGAGACTGTGCCGTGCACGGTCCCGAACAAGCGAAATCATCTGACCGTGCCGTTGACGATCGGAGAGGTCCACACCGGCCTCCTCATGACATCCACGGCGGTGTCGGCCGACACCGCAGTGGAGCTGCTCGCGATTGTGCCCGGCCTGCCGGTGCGCACGCGGCAGCGCCCGATCCGCTATGCGTGGTCACCCGAGCAGCTGACCGGGGTGGACTGCTCAGCGCTCCTCGCTGAGCGCCGCGAGGTCCGCGTCGTCGGCACCCCTGCCACTCGGCTGTCGCTCACCGACGGGCGCATCATCCAGGCCGGGACGCACGCGACCCTCCGTCATGACAGCGCGGGGCGCCGCCGCCCGTGGGCACACTACCTCGCTCAGCCGGCCGTGCTCGAAGTGCTTGGCAAGGCGTCCGAGGAGAGCCTGTCGGCCGGGTTCCTTCGCGGCCCGGTGATCCCGACGGCTCTTGATCTGGGCGCGGTGAACGTCCGGGCGCTCGCCGACGTCCAGCGCAGCGAACTGCTAGACCATAGCCCGCCGTTCCGTAGCAGGCAGACCCGACTGCGCTGGTCTGCCGAGTCCTCGGATGGCCGGCCGGAGATCGCTTTCACGCTCGGCGCGGACGGCCTGCGGACCGTGCGGTTGCGCGCCGCGGAGCCGAACGCCCGGGCGCTCGCGGATTTCTGCGCCGACCTCGCCTTGCACGACTGGCTGCTTTCCACCTTGCTTGACATCGTGGACCGGGCGGTCGCCCGCAGCCGTCCGGCCGCCGAACTGATCAGCATGCTTCGCCCCGGCATCGATCACCTGGTGCACGCCTGGATGCCGGCCGCTCATGCGAGCAGGACCCTGGACTTCATCTGGCAGGAACTGGACGTGAGGTCGGGATTCTCCCTGCAATGGCAGAAAACCGTCGAGCGCATACGTGACCAGTTGTCCGTCGGTCTCGTAGAGGCATTGAAGTCATTCAACGGCACAACGAGGCAGGAGCGCGCATGACCGAGGGTGGAACACGTCGGAGCCTGGCCCAGGGAATCATCGTGAAGGTCGGATTTCCCCTGCTCATCGGATTGATAACGCTGGCTTCTGCGGAGGCCGGCGGAATGTCGGGACGGAATTCACTGGCGCTGACCGCGGTGGTGACGTTCGCGTCCGCGCTAGTCCTCTTCATAGTGGACACGGAGGTGCGGATATCGGCGGTAAACGAGCGTGTGGAAGCGGGCTTTGCGGAGATCGGCAAGTCAGCTGAGCTGTCTTCTATGATGCAGCGGTCGGTTCTGGGCAGCGAACTGCTCACTGAGTTCCTCACGACCGCGAGCCAGGCGGACGGGCCGGTCAACCCGCTGCTGTTGCGGCTCGCCCGGCGTGAAGTCCAACGGGTGACCTCGTTCGTGCGGCTTCTGCCCGTCGGCAGCGAGATAGCCTACGACGGCGAGGACCGGGACTGGCTGCTCGGTTTAACGCGAGAGGCCGAGCTGTCGATCGACGCGATCTCGTTGTCGACGGTAGACGCCGGGGTCCGCGGCCTCGACGGCGGGCTCTGGACAAGCGACCTGGGCATTCGCTACCTCGAGCTCCAGCGCGATGCGATCGCCAGGAAAGTACGGATCCGGCGGATCTTCGTGTTCGAGCACGCGGACATGGCTAGTGATGAGGGCTTCCTCAGGGTTACCCAGATGCAGCGTGACGTCGGGGTCGAGGTCCGGATGCTCGATCATCAGCTCATTCCGCACTGGATGCAGTCCATGATCTTCGACTTCATCGTGTTCGACGCAGCTATCAGTTACGAGACGACGCCGGCGACGACGTTCTCCGTGAGCCAGACGAAACCCGGCATCCTACGGACCCGGCTGGCGCCGATGCCGGCCCGGGTCCAAGACCTGGAGGACCAGTTCGAGCAGCTGTGGAAAGCCGCCGACCCCGAGCGCCAGATCCCCGGGTAAGCCGCGGAGCGGTTCACGCCGGGTCGGTATCTCCCGGAGTCGCGAATACGTACCGGATCCGGTCAACCAGTTCGGCGGGCAGCGGCATGCCGTCACGCTGTGCCCTGCTGGCCGCCTCGTGGAGGATGTACGTATCGCTGGCAAACTGGCTGAGAATGGTCCGCACCGCCAGTTCCACCGGCAGGAAGCGAGGCGACAGGACGGAAAGCGTCGTGTACGCGGCGAAGGCCGCGGCGTTGGAGTTGAGCCGGATGACCGGCGGGAGATCATCCCAAGTGTCGGGGAAGCGCGGGTCGGTCCAGTCCTGAGGTGTCACGACCGGACGGCCCTGGTCTCGCAGGAGACCCAGCCTTACCAGCTGCCACACCGCGGCCAGCATGGGGCACGACCAGGTTCGCTGCCCGTTGTGCTCGTCCCAGAGCTCGACGTCGACGAAGATCGAGTGCCGTCTGCGCGAACTCTCTCGCGGCGGCTGCCATGGCGTGCGCCTGGACATCGCCTCGCCCCGCGAGGTACTCGGAGACCGTTGCCCATTGGTCAGCCAGCCGGTCTCGGTAAGCGGCGGGCGTCCGCCGGTGGTCCCGGGTACCGGCTCGGTCACCAGGCTCCCCAGCGTGAGGTCGGCCGGGCTGGCGCCATCCGCCTCCGCGCACGCTGATTCCTTGGCCAGGTAGTCGATCTCCAGGTCCTGTTCTTTCGCCGCGGCCAGCACCATCGGGATCACCGCGGCCGGGGAGGAGAACCGGCTGAAGTAGTCATCGATGAGGAAGCAGGTGCTAACCCGGACCGGCTTCTTCTCGTTCTCGCAGCCGATCGCCCGCGGTGTCCGCGCGGTCCGCACCCACGGCGCCGCGACGGCGAACGCACGCCGGATGGCACTCCCGCCGTCCGCGAAGTCCTCCATGTAGAGGTGACCCACCTCGACCGACACGTGGGAAAGCGGGAGTGACTCGATCTTGAACTCGGCGGTGCTCTCCAGGAACTCAATCCTGACATCGCTCACAGCTGTTCCCAGGCGGACTCGTCGACGATCTTCTTGGCGATCGAGTCGAACGCCTCGATCGTGGCCTGGTTGGCCACGTGCCGGGCCCAGACATCGCTATCAGTGATCAGCTGCTCGCGCCATTGCAGCACGGGGTCGAGCGGCACCTCGCCGAGCATGGCGGACCGGCCCACGTTCAGCTCAGCACCCAGCTTCTGCAGCCCCCTGTTGGTCTCGCGAAGCCAGGCGAGCTGCGGCGGCCGCAGCCCGGCGAGATCAGGCGCGTTGGGGTCGACGATCGCGGTCCGGACGAAACGGATGTCCTCGATGAACCGGTCGCGTTCAAGGCCGTGCTCCTCGCCGATGTCCAGAAGCCCTCGCCCACCGAAGACCAGACCGCTCGCGGCGTGGATGTGCTGCCGGGTCCACCGGTGGAACACCAGCCACCGCGTGGTCACGTTGGCCAGCGCGGGCGAGGAGGTGGCCTCGATGACGATCTCCGCGGCGTACGACCGGCCGGCGCTCAGGTCCACGAGCACGACCTCGAACTCGCTATGCAGCCGCAGGAAGAGGTCAATGCAACGACCCACCGCATCCTCCTCGAAGGAAAACTCACCCCCGCCCTCATCCCCGGGCACCAGGATCAGCTGCCCCGTTCCCGGCGGCCGCTGCCGGAGGCTGGTCCGGTCGGAGTTCTGCCAGACATCACAGCGTTCCACGTCCGATGACCGGCCACGGAGGTAAGAGTGGGTGCCCTTGCCGGATCTCGTGCCGCGGGTGAGGGCGCTGACGCCAAAGATCGCCCCGGCCGTCGGCGAGCCGAAATCGAAGTCGACGTAGCACACGTCACCGCCCTGCAGGGCACGCCGGTACACGACGTTGCTCCCGGTCACCGAGCGGCCGGTGCCTCCCTTGTCTGAGGTTGCGACGACGATCATCGCTAGCTCAGCCTGACGGTATCCTGCCGGGCCGCGTCGACCATGTCGAGTTCGCGGAGCACGTCATTGGCAAGCACGCTCGCGGTGCCCGGGCGTTCGCTGAGTATCTCCCTGGCTCGCCGCAGATTCGCTGCCACTACCTGGAAGCTCTCCCGCATCTGGCTTCCGGTGTCGTCGGTGCCGCGCAGCCGTTCCATGTCAAAGCGGTGCTCCGCCTCCGCTAGGAGCTGACTGGCGATCTGCCGCAGCTCAGGAGCAGCGGTCGACTGCGACTCCGTCACGTTGGCGGCGGCGACCAGCACCTCGATGACGCGCTCGGTGTGGTACCACGACGGCGTGTCGTAATCGGCGAACGGCGTGCCGGCAAATACCTGCAGTGGGTTGTCCCAGAGTCCCCGCGCGCCTGGCTGCTGAATGCGGCGCCGCTCGACGTGCCGCCAGATCAGGTCGCTGAGTTGCAGGAAGTGGACCCGCTGAGCACCGTCGTCGAGTAGTTCAGCCACCCGGAGCAGCCGCTTCAGCACCAGCAAGGTGAAGCTGGAGACCGCCCACGCCAGCCGGGGGCCCGCGGCCACCTTCTCGCTGCCGATGAGTCGCAGTCGCATGCCCGGCATGTGCAGGGCGATCGCCGGGTCGTCCGCCATCGGCCGACGCGTGATCCGGCCGCGATTGGAAAGCTCTTCGAGTACCCGTCCCACTCGCTCGACGTCGATCCGCTCGCTGCCCGCGCCCTCGATGAGGATCGAGGTGAGCAGTACCGAATAGTAGTCGGACTCCCGTCCGTCGGTGGTCTTCCACGGCAGGTCTTCGAGCGGCCATCGCTCGAGGCCGAAGGTGGCAACCTTGGACCAGAACCGCCGGGTTAGGTCCCAGCGCAACTGCAGTGCCCGGGCCAGCCGCTGCTGCTCCTCATTCAGCAGGCCGAGAATACGGGTCCGGTCACTGAAGAGGTCCTGGATGCCGTCGAGGGCGACCACCGTGCAGTACAGGTAGGGCCGTGCCTCGGCCACACCGACCGGCTGCTCGCCGATGCCCGTCGCGTAGTCAATCTCGGGTGCCCCCTCGACGACGCCCCAGGTCCAGCCGCACTCGAACAGCCGTCCGCGGTTCTCGAGCTCTTCACCCAGCTGGCCGCTGCCGATGGTCACCTCCTGCCGCAGGGCCGCGCGAACCTCGGTGAGCTCGTCGAGCAGGTTACGGATGAGGATCTCCGTGGCGATGCCGCCCTGGTTGACCATCGTGGTCAGGACCTCACCGGGCGGGTCGGTCGGGTCGAAGGTATTCACGGTGAAGCTGCGCAGCAGGCCGACCATGGCGGCGGTCAGCCGCTGTGCGGAAAGCTGCTCCAGCCGGTCGACCTCTTTGAGCATCCGCTGGCTCCGCAGGCCCTGCCGGTAGACCCGTAGGAAGCCCAGTGCGGACAGGCACAGCGTGACGGACATCGAGTACGAGTCAACAACGTGCAGCTTCTCTTGCTCTGGCTGCATCGTCCCGGTCGCGGGGTCCCATACGTCGAAGTAGTTGCCCCCAGAGAAATCCGGGGTCTCGTCGACACGGTAGGCCGTCAGGTACTCGCCGACGAATTTCATCAGGAGGCGCGGGATGTCCTGGGCATTGCCTAGCCCGCGCAGGTATTCGAGTACGTCGTCCGCGATCTGGTCGACGGCATCGACCTTCAGCGACTCGATCGCGGTGGCGGGATACAGGATGGTCAGTAGCTGCTCGGCGTCGCTGATCGAATTCCGTCCGCTCCGGCCGCCCCAAGTCCATTTTTCGTCGCGGTAGGAGTAGTCAACGGTCGCCCGCCAGATCTCGAGGATCTGCCGCCTGGTCTGGATCTCCATAGTTAACCAGCCTTGTCGCTACTTACGAAGGACACCTGTGGCCACGATCATCCCCTCGTAACCGTCCCGAACCCGGTGCGTCGTCCGGAGCAGCTCCACACTCAGGTCGCTCGCACCAAGGTCGGTGAAGTGCTGCCGAACGTGGTCCGTGGTGATCGGCAGGGCCGGAAAGTGCCTACCCGCCACCGGGTACCCGTGCGAGCCCGCCATGAAGGCCGTCGCGAACGGGGCCCCGGGCTTCAGCGCCTCGGTAAAGCCCGCCAGCGCGGCGCGGAACTCCGCGGGATCCTCGGTGATCGACTCGGCCACGAAGAACATGGTGCCAAGGTCCCAGCGCGCCTTCGGCAGGCTGAACACGCTGCGGCGTTCGATTCCCGCGCGTCCTGCCTCGCCGTGGCATGCCTCGCGCAGGTGCTTTCGCGGCTCGCCAATCTGGGCGTAACCTTCTTTTTCCTGCAGCTCGTGCCAGAAGGGCCGCCATGTCCACCCGGGGGAGTCATCCGCGAGCTGACGGCGGAGCCAGCGAACGTTACTCAGGGAGAAGTCAGTCAGCAGGATCTGGTCGGTCCACGGGAGCATCAGCAAGGCTGGATAGATATTCGTACCAGAGCCAACGTCGATGCCAAGCTGGGCACGCGGGCGGTTCGCGAACGCGGCGATGAAGAATTGGCTCACCAGACGGATGATTTCCTGGTCCTCGGCCTGTAGCTCAAGGTAGTTCCGCTGCCAGTAGTCTTCGGGCGAAAACCTGTTCCACTGAACGTCGGCGTTGTGAACATGTGCAGCAACATCAACCATGGAGGGCAACGCTACCGGGTTCCCTGGGTTACTGAAGGGGTTATTGGAACGAATTAAGGTTTCCATCGTACTCGTCACGCCAAACTTCACGGGTATCCTGCCTAATTCGACCCACAACGGCCCCGGCTCGCATAGCACAAACTAATCGTACATTACGCGATACGACTTGACATCCCACCGGGGGTAACGATAGCCGGATTGTCCGACCCACCTCGTCGACAAGCACGTGACCAGCCGACTCTACCGTGACGTGCTAAGTTGTGATGATCATGATCGATCGGGTTGCCAGTTGGCGCGAGGTGTTGACCGAGCCAGCCTACGCCTGGTCGCCTGCCTAGGGCGTAACGGAACGATCAAGGTAACGGCCGGCTAGTCCCTGTTGCCAGTGAGGCGCCATCGTGATTATCGTATGCGCGCCCTTATGCTGCTCCTTTCCCAGTCGGTTCGGCCGGGAGCGCGGAAAGCGCGCCCGGGTCACGTCGTGATGAATCCGGTGACGAGAAGCATGGCGTCGTATCCGTGCCTGACCCGCCGAATGGAGTTGTCCGTTCGGAGGACGCTGGCGCCCGTAACCGGGAGATCGGTCAGAAGCGCGTCCAGGGACTCGGGAGTCACCCGCACAGCAGGGAATCTGACGCCATGAACGTCGTAACCGCTCGAGCCCTCCATGAAGGCCATCATGAACGGCGAGCCCGGCTTAAGTGCGTTGAGGAATGAGCGTACCGCCAGCTCGAACTCCGCAGCATCTGTGGTCATGCCGTCCGCCACGAAGAACATGCTGCCGAGGTCCCAAGTTCGCGGCGGCAGGTCGAAGATGCTGACCCTGCGGATCTCGTGTACGGCTGCGAGCCGACGTCGCGGCTGCTCAACGGCCCGGTAGCAGGCCCGGTCGGCGATTAGGTCCCAGAAAGGCTGCCACTGCCATTCGCCGGACGCGTCAGGCAGGTTCTCGGCGAGCCAGTCTATATTGGGCTCCGCATACTCCGTGAAGACGATGTGCTCGGCCCAGGGAAGCATTAGCAGTGCTGGATAGAGATTAGCGCCGGCGCCGACGTCCACGGCTCTCTTCGAATGTGAAGGCGGTCCGCATGCCTCAATTAGGAACTTGCTCGCGCACTGAATAATTTCCGCATCCTCCGGTAGGACTGAGGAATAATTGATGTGCCAGTACTCGTCGGCGTCAAAGTCCGACCATGCCACCGCGTCGTTGTGCACGCTTGGCTCACGATCCGCCATAGCCAGACTGTACAGGCCGAGATGCATCAGAGACATAGCTCGGGCCCTGCCGGTTGAGCACGACTTCATGGATAATAACAACTGTGAGCCTGCAAGCAATATGGGCCACCGGTGATTCGTGTTACTAACGGCCAGGAGTGAATTTCAGTGCCTCAAGGGACTGATGCGTTTGGCAATCCGGCCGGTCGGCGGCCGTACCGGCCGTGGACCCGGGGCCAGGTCTGGACTGCCGACGCCTGGCCGGACCGCCGCGATCAGCGAGTCAGCGTCGCCCTGTCACCCGCGGCCAACCGGATCGCTCTTTCCGTGGGCCACCTGCTGAGCGTCTCGGACATCACCGGCAGTTCCGGAGGCCGGCCACGGCTCCAGCGGGCCTGCGCGCTGGCCCCCGGGCTCACCTGGTCACCGGACGGAGACAAGCTCGCGTTCCGCGACGAGGACGGCCAGGGGCGGCTTGTCGACCTGTCCGGCCAGGTCTCCCCGTCTGCGGCGGAGACCCGGATGCAGGCTCTCGGCGCGGCGACCTCGCTGGCCTTCGTTCCTGGTGGCGATCGGCTGGCCATGCTGGTGCCGTCGTCCATGCCGGGCCGGATGACGTTGAAGGTCGTCGAGCCGAACCGGGCGGTGGTCTGGGAGCGGGTGCTGCGGGACAGGATGCCAAGCAACTCCTCGGAAGGCGTCAACCTGGCCGTGTCGCCAAACGGGAGCATGCTGGCGTGCACTGGGGGGACTTCCACGGTCTGGGTATACGAGACCGCCACCGGGGAGCCGGTGCGCCAGTTCGACGACCATACGGAGACCGTCACCGGCCTCAGCTGGATTGACGACGAATGGATCGTCTCGGCGTCCATGGACGCGACGCTGAAGGTATGGCAGCCGGACGACTCGGTGTCCTCCACCGTGGTGGAGACCATCGCGGCCGCGGGGATGGTATACGTGCGCGAACGGCGCACCGCGCTGATCTGGTCGACAAGAGGCGAGCTGCTTGCCTGGTCCCTGGACGACGGCACCCCCGCCCAGCTCTGGTACCGAGACCCGCCGCCGCGCAGCGTCGCGGCGCACTTCGCCAGGCTGGCGGTCAGCGCCGTCGACGGCCTGATGGCGCTGGTCGACGCGGGCACGGCAGAGCTCACCCTGATCAGGGACTGGGACCGGGCGGTCAGCGCCCCGGCCGTCACCACGACCTACGCGAACGCGAAGGTCCTGCTACTCGGCGACTCCGGAGTCGGGAAGTCCGGGCTAGCCATGGTGCTGGCCGGCGAGCAGTTCCGGGCCACCGAGTCGACGCACGGACGCCGGATCTGGCGGCTGCCGGCGGCTGATGAGTCAGATCCCTCGGCCGACAACCGGGATGTACTGCTGTGGGACCTGGCCGGCCAGCCTGGTTACCGGATCGTGCACCAGCTGCACCTCAAGGGCGCGGACCTGGCACTCATCCTGTTCGACGCGAAAAGCGAGACCGCGCCGCTGGCGGGGGTGCGGCACTGGGCGCGCGCGGTCCGGCATGCCCATCCGGCGACGGCCGGCGGGCTGACGACCTTCCTGGTCGCCGCCCGCATCGACCGTGGCGGCACCAACGTCTCCGACCAGCGGATCCAGAAGCTAATGGCGGACTTCGCGCTCGATGAGTACTTCAAGACCAGCGCGCTGGAGGAGACGAACGTCGACCTGCTGCGTTCCCGGCTGCTCGCGGCGATCGACTGGGCGCGGATCCCCGAGGTCACCTCGACCGCCCTGTTCGCCGCGGTCAAGCAGTTCGTCATGAGCCAGAAGTCGACGTCGGGCAGCCTGCTGACCCCCATTGACGAACTGTGCCGGATGTTCCAGCAGGCGGTGCCCGAGGGCCAGCAGCTGCTAATCGGAGAGCAGACGGCCGACCCGGCGGTCAACGGCTCACCGGAGCTGGCGTCGGCCAGGCTGACCTCGGTCTTCGAGGGTTGCGTGGCCCGCCTGGAGTCCGCGGACCTAGTGAAGCGGCTGAAGTGGGGTGACTACGTGCTGCTGCAGCCTGAGTTGCTCGACACCTACGCCGGCTCCATCGTAAACGCCGCCAGGGATGAGCCGGACGGGCTCGGGTGCATCCTGGAGGCGGACGTCGTCAGCCTTAACTTCGCGGTCCCGTCCACCGGCCGGGTGGTCGAGGAGCGGCAGGAGCGGCTGCTCGTGTGCGCCACCCTGGAGGAGCTCCTGCAGCACGAGCTGGTCCTTCGCGAGCCGACCGAGGACGGCGTGCAGCTGGTCTTTCCCTCGGCCTACCGGCGCGACCTGCCGCCATCTGAGATCCCGAAGGGGGACGGCGTCGTTTTCCGGTTCGAAGGAATGGTCGAGTACGTGTACGCCACCTTGATCGTCCGGCTGACCCGGAGCAACCGGTTCACTAGGGTGGACAGCTGGCAATCGGCGGCAAGGTTCGCCGCCGACGGCGGCGAGTGCACCGTCGCCATGAAATACGACGGTGAGGGCAAGGCGGAGTTGTGGATCGGGTACGAGCGCGTACCTGACCCGGTGCGCAAGCAGTTCGAGCGCTTCGTGCACGTCCACCTCGACCGCCGGGCCACGGAAGGAAGCGTCACGCGGGAGCGTCAGTACAGCTGCCCGCACGACGGCACGGCGTTCACCACCGAACAGGTCCAGCGGGTCCTTCGTCTTGGCCGGCTGGACATCCGGTGCCCGGTCTGCGAGACCACCGTCTCGCTGCGTGATGACTACGAGCAGGCCAACGGCAGCGACCAGCACACCGCGGCGATGGACGCCTCGGCGGACGCCGGCCGGGATTCCGCGGCCGCCGCCGCGGTGCTGCGCGGCAAGGAGGAGGCTGCGGAGTTCGACGTCTTCCTCTGCCACAACTGGAAGGACAAGCCGGCCGTCCGTGACCTTGCCCAGCGGCTGCGTGACCGCGGGCTGCGCCCGTGGCTGGACGAGCGCCAGCTGCGCCCCGGAGAGATGTGGCAGCCCGCGCTCGAGGAAGTCATCGCCAAGATCCCGGCGGCGGCGGTGATCATCGGCTCCGAGCTGGGTCCCTGGCAGGGGCAGGAACTCGCGGCGTTCCTCCGGCAGCGCAGCAGGCGGCGCTGCGAAGTTGTGCCTGTGCTGCTGCCCGGCCCCCATCCCGACCCCCTGCCGGTCTTCCTTGATGCCCTGACCTGGGTGGACCTTGCCGCGACCGAGCCAGACCCCATCGACCAGCTCGTGTGGGGCATCACCGGCGAGCATCCGAGTAGGTAGCGGCCTCAGTGATCCGCGCGCGGGCCTGGCGGCTGGGGCTAATGCCAAGGCCCGGCCAGTTCGGCGCCCACCGACGGCCACAATCTTCACTATAGGAAATGACTTGGCCACGTTATGTGACTTTCTATGGCCTGCCTCACTCGGCGATTTGACTACTACGGGTAATTTATCGATCGCATTCTGTGCATGAATGACGCTGATGGAATGTGACAATACGCACAGCTATCAAATGGGATTCCCTGCGGATTGGCCGGCGGGCAAGCAGGATCGGCAGTTTGCGACACCGTGAGAGCCGGGCGTCACCGGTCG